>Ga0210053_1000589_pt1 | contig 35512 bp, 35 predicted proteins | sample CryGeymeta201512_FD_185467 | JGI IMG/M metagenome (GOLD analysis project Ga0210053, IMG submission 185467) | Groundwater microbial communities from Crystal Geyser aquifers in Utah, USA - Crystal Geyser metaG 2015-12 (SPAdes) (version 2) | ecosystem: Environmental > Aquatic > Deep subsurface >... | reverse complement strand
TTCCGCCTGCCGCATCCCCCTTCCCATGATGAATATCCTTAACGGCGGAGCCCATGCGGCAAACAATGTTGATCTCCAGGAATTCATGATCATGCCCGGTGGAGCTGAAACATTCAAGGAGTGCCTGCGCATGGGCTCAGAGGTATTCCACTCTCTTGCCTCCGTGCTCAAGTCCAAGGGCCTTTCGACGGCCGTGGGGGATGAGGGGGGATTTGCCCCGGATCTCAAGTCCAATGAAGAGGCCCTGGACCTCATAGTGGCCGCCGTGGAGAAGGCCGGATACAGGCCGGGAAACGATGTTGTCATAGCCCTTGACCCGGCAGCTTCTTCCTTTTACCGTGAAGGGGCCTATGTGTTTCACAAATCCGATGGTTCCAGAAAGACCTCTGATGAGATGGTTGCCTTTTATGAAGGCTTGATATCGAAATATCCCATTGTGTCCATAGAGGACGGCCTGGACGAAAATGACTGGGCCGCGTGGAAAAAGATGCAATCGGAACTGGGGGACAAGATACAGATAGTGGGTGACGATATCTTTGTTACCAACACGGAGCGCATCGCAAGGGGGCTTAAGGAGAAATCCGCAAACGCGGTCCTGATCAAACTTAATCAGATAGGCACCCTGACCGAAACCCTGGATGCGATCGAGATGGCGCACAGGGCCGGATGGAACGCGGTCATATCCCACAGGTCCGGTGAGACGGAAGATACCTTTATCGCTGATCTCTCCGTGGCGGCGGGAACGGGCCAGATCAAGACGGGTTCTGTTTGCCGTTCGGAACGTATAGCCAAATACAACCAGCTTCTAAGGATTGAAGAGGAGCTGGGTTCCCAGGCGGTCTTCGGTCCCATAAAACCCCTTGGCAGATAGAAGGCGAGGAAAAAAACATGCCCTACGACGCGGCAAAAGACCAGGTGCTTGAGACCTGGCAGAATGAAGAGACAGGCCTGAGCGTGACCATCTACAAGTACGGAGATGGAGAGCCAAAGCTCCAGATAGGTCCCAGGCGCTACAAGAAAAAGGACGGTTCGGCGACCATGGTCAAGGCCGGCAGGCTTTCCATTACCGATCTTAGGTGGCTTGCAGAGGTGATGGATGAGATTACCGAGACCATGAAGGAACATTTCCTCAAGGCCTGATCAGGAGGAAAATACTAAATTGTGAAAAACTATCCTGATAGTGAGCTTGCGGCAAAGGCCAGAGAGAGGATAGAGGAACTAAGGAAGTCGCGTTAGCCTTAAAAGCCATGGAACAACCGGTTTCTCGAACCCGGGAAATCAATGGTACTTATGGCGGAGACGCACCGGACCCTGGTGTGAATAAGGATTTTTCCGTGAAAGCGGCTTTTCAGGTATTGATGGAAAGCACAGTCACATCGCCGTTTCTTATCTGAGTGATAACGCCGTCAGGCAGTTCAAGATTTAAGGCCCCATCAGGTGCGATTCCTAGGGCCTTACCCTTCAAGACCAGGTCCCCCTCTTGGATCTCAACGGTCTTTCCCTCAAGCCAGAACCGTTCGTTGTACATACTTGTTATCCTGGTTCTATTGCCGTGGGCCAGATCGTAATAGAGGATAGAGGCCTGGTTCAATATCTCAGCCAGCAGGATCGCCCTGTCCCATCTGCGGCCGGTGGCTGCAAGGAGTGAATTGGCCGGGGCATCGAGTTTATCAAGCTCTTGTTTTTGAAGATTTGTGTTGAGTCCGACACCTACTATGACGTATTCAATGCTCTCGGCGCAGGAGGTAAATTCGGTAAGAATCCCGGCAAGTTTCAGGCCTTCAAGGTAGATATCGTTGGGCCATTTGATGGAAGCCCTCGGGCTGCCGAGATTCTCTATAGCCACGCATATCGCCACTGCCATCATGCTGGTCAGGCTGAAGACATCGGAGAGATGCATGGAAGGCCTTAGAAAAATGGAGAAAAGAAGCCCTGCTGCCTCGGGAGTAACCCAGCGTCTGTTGAATCTTCCCCTGCCCGCGGTCTGATGGTCTGTTGAAAGACATGCACCGTGGGGGAGCCCTTCTTCAGCTCGTCTCCTGGCCTCGAGGTTTGTGCTGTCTATATGCCTGAAATGCATGTGGGGTGCCCCAAGCCCTCCTTCTGTAAGCCTTGCCTCCACCCTGGCGGGGATCAGTTCAGCGGGCTCTGATATCAACTGGTAGCCGGTCTTGGTCTTTGCGTTAATCACAAATCCCTGCTGCCTTAACGTATCAATGATTTTGCCCACTGCGGCCCTGGTGCAGCCGAGCATACGGCCCATCTCTTCCCCCGATGTCTGAGAGCGCGAGTCTAATAGAAACCTCAGCACCTTGCCCATATTGGATATGTATTTAATGGCTCATTTACCTCCCAAGTATCTGTACACCCTTTCAGGGAATGGCGGTTTATATGAAAATGCCATTGCCCTTTACCCCTCCCTCTTGAGGGGGCGGATGTGCATAGGCAGATTGCCGATTCCCTCAGGGATCAGCTTACATTTCATCCCTCCCCCTCGACGGGGGAGGGAGGGGTGGGGGTGATTTTCATTCGTCGTTGTGCCCCTTCAAGGCCATGACCGTTAGCGTGAAAATATACCACGCGGTTGGATAGGGATGGCCTCTGCATTCGCAATCAGGAAGAACAGCCCTGGCTCATCGTTAAAAGACGATATTGATATCGGCTCCGGCATGGACGATACCCAGACTACAACGAGACGCACGGTAAGACAATCAAAGATTACAGAGGCCTTCCCTTGCAGGGGAACGGATGCCCCTAGCGGCCGGTTGCGGCAAGGCGAAAGAAAAACCTTGACAGAAAGCTTCCCATAAAATGTATTCTCTTACTCTCATTGGCGAAGTGAACCGGCATTGAATTTTTTTTGTGAAAGTGCCGGTTTCCTTTAGAATGAAAAATTATTGACCGTTATTCCGGGCTTGACCCGGAATCCATGTCCATAGCGAAGAGATGTATTCCGGTTATACCTTCAAGGTTCCGGAATGAGAGGGGTTTTATATTTTAGTTAGTTTCCATCCGGAAATGGCTATTTTCACCGATTTCGGCGTTGGGCTCAAATTTTAATCCTCGAAATACGTCAATGTATTCCTGTGGTTAAAATTATCGCCCGCCTTGAACTCGACGAAACTATCTCATTTCCGGATGGACACTAGTTATGAAGTTTGGCTTTCTTTTGAGAATGGATGTATCAGCTCAATCATTGGGGGGGATGGCTTTGCGCAGATCAGGGCATGCAGACCGGGAATCAGGTTCTGTAGGCGCGCCTTCAGGCGCAGGGCGCATGGTTCCCGTGCGGCTGAAGCCGCACCTACCCCGAATTTTTGAGTTCATACGAATGGATGAAGCACAGTTGGTTTTAATAGATGCACGCTAGGCATCAGAGGGAGGCAGGAAGGGATGCGGATTGCCATCGGATCGGATCACGCGGGATTCCGTTATAAGGAGATCATCAGGCAATATCTTAAGAAAAAAGGTCATATATGCGAGGATTTCGGCACCGATTCCGAGGATTCCGTTGATTATCCTGTATTCATAAGACCGGTTGCAAAGGCCGTGGCAGAGGGGCGATTCGACAGGGGTATTGTACTCGGCGGAAGCGGCAATGGAGAGGCAATGGTCGCAAACAGGGTAAGAGGCGTGAGGTGTGCACTTTGCTGGAGCGATGAATCGGCTGAGTTCGCTCGCAGGCACAACGACGCCAATGTGCTTTCACTAGGGCAGAGGATGATCTCTGAAGAACAGGCACTGAGGATAGTAGGTATCTGGCTGGAGACCCCTTTTGACGGGGGCCGGCACCTCAGGCGCATAGAGCAGATAGACGAAGAGTAGGGTGACGATCATGGCGGCGGATAGCAATTGTGGCCATTCGGATTATTCTCAAGCTGTCTCTTACCTTTACGGACTCCAGAAATTCGGTATAAAACTCGGGCTTGATAGGACCAGGGGGCTTTTAAACGCCCTTGGAAATCCACATAAGGGCATGAAGTTCATACACGTGGCCGGCACCAACGGAAAGGGCTCTGTCTGCGCTTTTTTGGAGTCCATCCTCAAGGAGGCCGGATTCAAGGTGGGCTTTTATTCTTCTCCGCATCTGGTGCGCTTTACCGAGCGTTTCAGGATAAATGGTAGAGAAATAGGCAGGGATGCCGTCGCCTCCCTCACAGATGAGGTGAGGGCGGTTAGCGATCCGGACGATCCGCCGACATTTTTCGAGGCTACGACGGTTATGGCTTTGTCCTTTTTCGCTAGAGAGCACACGGATTTTGCGATAATGGAAGTAGGCATGGGAGGAAGGCTTGACTCAACAAATGTGATCAATCCCATTGCCGCCGGAATAACCAATGTCTCAATGGAGCATCAGCAATATCTCGGTTCAAGGCTTCTCGACATAGCATATGAAAAGGCAGGTGTGATCAAGGAAGGTCTTGAAGTAATTGCCGGAGTTACCCAGCCGCCGGTAGTTGATCTCTACGGCCGTCTGTCAAGCGAAAAGGGGGCAAGGCTTCTCAGGGTCGGAAAAGATATTCGCTATCGCACAACCTCATCAGGACTCCATTATTATGGAACGGATCGCAGGATGGAGGGTCTTGAGCTGTCATTAAAGGGCTCATTTCAAAGCCGAAACGCGGCAATCTCCCTCGGGATAATAGAGGTGATGGGACGAAAGGGATTCAAGCTTGATGAAGACCATGTGCGTGCAGGGCTTAAGAGCACATTCTGGCCGGGCAGGCTGCATGTCTTCTCCCATGAGCCGGCCCTGGTGCTGGACGGCTCACATAACCCGGGAGCAATAAGAACCGTAGTGTCCACGCTTGACAAGACCTTTTCCTACAAACGTCTCATTCTGGTCATGGGAATAATGGCGGACAAGGACATCGGGTCAATGCTCAAGGAGATCGTCCCTATAGCAGACCATGTTATCTACACGCGCCCTGTCTATGAAAGGGCGGCAGATCCGAAGGTGCTCTATGAAAAGGCAAGGGGCCTGGGCGCTGTGGGTGAGGTCGCTGCCGACATACCCCTTGCGCTTGAGAGGGCAAAGGCCCTTGCGGATTCCAGGGATCTCATACTTGTGTGCGGCTCTCTGTTTACGGTGGGCGAGGCCCTTACCTATCTTGACCCTGTAGCCTACTGCCCGGACCCGGTCAGAGTCTATTGAATGGTTGAGACCGGATGTGTGAAATGCGGTTGGTTGTGAAAAAACGGCGCTTAAGAGAAACAATGGCAACTGTCCGGATTCAAAGGTAAGGAGTTAACGGTTCAAGGTTATGGGTCTATAAGATATATGAAAAACGAAAGCCAACTGACTGCTAACTTTGACAACCAGGGCTATTAATTGCATGAGCATTCACAATGGTGAGGGATGCGGGGAAGGGAGCCATCTCCACTCAGCCAGACACCGGAGGAGAAAAAAATAATTCTTAACAGGAGCCGTTTGTTGATTTTTGGAGCAGTGCCGGTGATTATCTGTGCGCTTCTTTTCAGCGAAATAGCCTGGGGAAAAGGTTTTTCGACTGAGAGGGTACTACAGGAAGACGGCACCCCCTGGCAGATAACCGCTGACAGTCTGGAGCGGGAAGGTGAGGCCTATATAGCCGAAGGGGACGTCCGTATCTGGAAGGGAGCCCATTCCCTTTCCTGCCAAAAGGCGGTCTATGACCCTGAAAAGGGGATCGCGGAGGTCTTCGGGAGCGTCAGGCTTGAATCGGGCGGGGACCTCCTTACTGGAGAGAAGGGGTTTTTCAACCTCAAAGACAGGACTGCACGTATAGAAAAGGGTTCTCTTTTTCTTAAGGAGAACCATTTTTACGTCAGGGGAGACTTTCTCGAGAAGCTCGATGATGACACCTACAGGGCTGACAACATAACCGTGACCACATGCGATGGAGAAAATCCTCCCTGGTCAATTAACGGCTCCGAACTCTTTGTGGTAATAGAGGGGTATGGGACGATAAAGCATGCCTCATTCAGGATCAAAGACCAATCTATTGCCTATATACCCTTTATGCTCTTTCCTGCCAAGATAAAGAGACAGACAGGATTTCTCCTGCCGCGGATAGGATTTTCCAGCAACAATGGTTTCGATTTTGAACTCCCCTTTTTCTGGGCTATTTCTGAGACAGCGGATGCTACCTTTTACCAGCGATACATGGCAGAGCGGGGCTATATGCAGGGGCTTGAGTACCGGTTTGCAACGGATAAAGGGAACCGCGGCATGCTCCTCTTTGATATCTTATCCGATGAAAGGACTGAAAAAAACCTTGGTGATCCTGATGAGTTGAACATCAGCCCCTACGCCAGAACCAATATCACACGTTACTGGCTCAGGGGAAGAACCGACACGGAGTTGCCGGCAGGGTTAAACGCCCGTCTCGATCTCGACTATGTAAGTGACCAGGACTACCTGAGAGAGTTCGAAGACTCTCTTGCCGGATTCAACTGGAGGCCTGATCTTGAAGAGGAGTCAGGGCGGCCTCTGGAGGACAAGAGATCGCCGACAAGGCGCTCCGCCGTCAGGCTGGCCAGGAACGCAGATGATTTTGTAGTGCATGGAACTGCTGCCTACGCGCAGGTGCCTGAGAACCCTTCAGTTGATAATACGGCGCAGCCGCTTATGAACCTAACTCTTCTGTCTCTTCCTCTCAGGCTCAATCCTGCTCCGGCCTTTATTACCCTTGACTCAGGATACGACCGCGTCTGGAGGGAGGAGGGGCAGGACGGCCACAGGGTTGAAGTTTCTCCATTCTTAAGCGTGCCTTTCTGGACAGGCCCCCATCTGGAATGGGAACCTTACATCCGCTACACCTATAACGAAAGGTGGATGGAGGAGGGATACGGCAGGAAGGAAGAACAATACAGGACAGCTTACGAAACAGGGGCAAGGGTGTCAACCGATCTTGAGAGGATATACGATATATCCTGGGGTGATGCAACCGGCATGATGCATAAGATATCGCCGGTTCTTTCATACAGGCACAGAGAGCTTGTGGAAAACTGGAATCCGAAAGAAAAGAAACCCTGGTTTGAGCCGATTGAATCTGAAGGGGATATCAATAAGATTAACTTCTCCATAGAAAACTTTTTTAACGGAAGACATGTAAATAGCAAGGGCCGGAAGTCATATCAGCAATGGGCAACCTTTGATGTGACCCAGGGTTACGACCTTATTGAAGCAAAAAAACCTTTAAACACCGGGCAGAAGAGAAAATCTTTCACTCCATTGAGCCTGGAGCTGACCTTTACCCCTTCATCCAATATTAACCTCAGCGCTAATGCGAGCTGGGATCACTATGATGAAAGCATAAACAGGGCTTACGCATCCCTTGATCTTTATCTGCCCAGGGCCGGGGGCCTGCGGGATATGCTCAAGCTCGACTATCTTTACAGGGCCGGGATTGAGGAAAGCCTGCAGTTGGAATCGGAGGTGAATCTCTACTACGGTTTTTCAGTAGGAGGATATCTTCAGCAGGATTTCTACGAAGATCATAACATCTCAAACGGCTTCTGGATAAGGTATCTTGATCAGTGCTGGGGGGTTAGACTTGCTTTGGAAAATGATGATATACGCACTCGGGTTATGCTGGTCTTCGAGCTGGTAGGGCTTGGAGAGATAAAAGGAAGGGGAAGCATCCAGGGCGAATAGCCGGCCGGGGGCATGGGCACTGGTTAGTTACGATGTGGCTATGGTTACTATCCCGGCAAGCCAGCAATAAGGGGCAAAGTAGTGCAGACGGCCCTGTCTGACCATACCCATAAGCAGCTTCAAAGCCAGAAGACCAACTAGCGCCGCCGCGAGAAAGCCGGCTCCAAGGGATGCAATTCCTACCCTTGCAATCTCTTCTCCCTTCAACTGAAGAAGCGCTGCTCCGATTATGGCCGGAATAGACAGAAGAAAGGAAAACCTGCCGGCCAGTTCCCTTTCGAGTCCAATTATGAGGGCGCAGGCTATGGTGATGCCTGATCTGGATATGCCCGGTATGATGGCAATCCCCTGGGCGATACCTATTGCAAGTGCCGGCAGAAGCCCGACTGTTAGACTGGCCTTCTTTGCGAAGCGGATAAGCCTGGTGGTGAGCAGTATGAATCCTGTGGTGATGAGCATGATTCCTACCTTGTATGAGTCGTGAAACAGGGCCTCAAGGGGATGTCTGAAGATTAGTCCGATAAGCCCTGTGGGGATCGAGGCTACGAGTATCCAGATGAGCAGGTTCACGTTGGGGCTTTTTCCGTCCAGCTTTATGGTATCAGAGGCTATCTTCTTTAAGTCGCTATAAAAATATATGAAAACTGCCGTGAGTGTGCCGAGATGAAGAGTGGTATCCAGAAGCAGTTCCGGCTCCTTGTATCCGAGGAGATTCTGGAAGAGGACCAGGTGCCCTGAGCTGCTGACCGGAAGAAACTCGGTCAGACCCTGGATGGCTCCAAGTAAAGCGGATGTGATAGTGTTCATTTGGTTATCGCTCCTGCGCAGATTTATAGCTTACCGCATGCCGCATTAACCCAGGCATTTATTCGGTATCGGGGTCGCAATCGCAAAAGAGGAGAGCAGCCCGGGCTTATTGTTAAGAGACGATACCGATAGGGCGGTCCTGAGAAATTTTCATCCCCGGGGGCGACAACTTCCTCATGTCATGAACGTTTACCGTGAAGACATACCCCCTCTTATCCCGGAATGCCGAAGATATATCCGGGATACATCTCTGCTCGATAGACATGGATTCCTGGTCAGGCCCGGATGACGGACCATGTTTGTTCATTCCCGGGGGTGGCCAAATACCATCCGGCCATGAACGTCTGGTTAACAGATATCAGCTAATTCATGCAAGGAGAAATTTTGCGGGAGGCTGTTTTCTTGACAGTTAATCAAGGCTTCTCTATAGTTGCAATTCAAAGACAACATATCGCGCGGAAGGGTTGTGAAGGCTTGTACCCTGCCGCCTTAACCGGTGTCCATCGGTAAATGGCAATTTTCACCGATTTCGGCGTTGGGCGAGAATTTTAATCCTAGAAATACCTCAATGTATTCATGTGGTTAAAATTACCGCCTGCCTTGAACTCGATGAAACTATCTCATTTACGGCTGAACACTAAATGGCTTCGGTTTCAAATCCGGGAGGGCTCCATGAAAATCAAGGTTGGCATTTTGAGCGCGGGCGGGGATTGCGCGGGAATCAACAGCGCTGTTCACTGGTTTGTGAACTCTGCCCTGGACAAGGACCTGGTTCCCCTGCGCGGGGTCATGTTTGAAGTTGTGGGTATAGTGGATGGGTATAAGGGTCTGATAGAGGTCAAGCCCGATAAAAAGGATAGCGTAAAGACTTGGATCATGCCCCTGGACGCCGACTCGGTAAGGACATGGGATCGTTTTGGCGGGACGCGTCTTGGAACTACGCGTCTCAATCCATTTGATCCGCAAAACGATGTTTCCGAACTCCTTATTGAAAACTGTAAGAAGCTTGGGCTCGAAGCCCTTGTTGTCCTCGGAGGATTTGACAGCCTTGGAGTGGCATACCGACTCTACAGAAAGGGCCTCAAGGTTATCGGAATCCCCAAGACCATAGACAGGGATCTGTCCGAAACCGATTACACATTAGGGTTTGACTCAGCCTTGAATGCCATTACTGAGGATGTTGACAGGATAAGGGTTACGGCCGGCTCCCACAGCAGGATATTCGTGGTGGAGTGCATGGGAAGAAGGGCCGGGTGGCTGGCCATGGAGGGTGGGGAGGCCTCGGGCGCCGATATAATACTCATTCCCGAGCATGACTTTCTCATAGAACGGGTCTCTGAACTCCTGCAGAACCGCAAGAAGGCCGGAAAGCGCTACAGCATAGTACTGGTTGCCGAGGGGACCAAGCCCAGGGCCATGGAGGAGATCCATGAAAAAAGGGGAAAAGACGGATTCGGGAACTACTATCTGGGAGGCGTGGGGGGCTTTCTTGCCGAGGAGATACAAAGGCTTACCGAGCTTGAGGTCAGATACGTGGCACTTAGACACCTCCAGAGGGGCGGTTCTCCCACCGCACACGACAGACGCATGGGACGCAAATTCGGAATCGGGGCCGTTGACATGATCGTCAATGAAGACTTCGGCCGTATGGTGAGCTTCAAGCACGGCCAGATAATGTCCGTACCCTTGAAAAAGGCACTGGAGAAACTGCGTCTGGTGGATGTGGAAAAATTTTACAGCACGAAGGATTACAGGAGTCTCGATCAGATAATGGAATAATGGGGTGAGGGAAATTGCAAGACGTTTCTTGCCCGGAGCCACGAAAGTTTCGCATCTTTCCGCTCTTAACATGAGAAAGATTGCAGAAGCCCTCCGGGCATAGAACCAAAAGAAAGCTTTTTATGCTTCTCCGATTCGCACTCGGCTGCGGAAGGAGTGACCGATGGTCATTCGGTCCGTGTGCTTGATGTCTCCGCCCATTGGAATCCCCAAGGCTATCCTGCTTACCTTGAGCGCCGGATGCCGCGATGTAATCGTCTTGGCTATAAATGAAGCGGTTGCTTCTCCTTCGGCGGTAGGATTTGTCGCAAGTATCACTTCACTGACTTGTTCCGTCTCTATCCTGGCTATCAGCTCTCCTATCTTGAGGTCTTCCGGCCCGACGTCGTCGAGGGGACTCAGAACCCCGTGGAGAACGTGATATCTTCCCTTGAAGAAACCTGCTTCCTCGATGGCCAGTTGATCCCCCGGACCCTCTACTACGCAAACGGTTCCATCCGCCCTTGCCGGACTGCTGCATATAGGGCAGGGATCCGTCTCAGTGAAATTAAAGCAGACGGAGCAGAAGCGTATCTTTTCCTTTATTTCCGAAAGTGCCCGTGCCGTGTCCAAGGCGAGCGAGGTCTTATCCCTCATGAGGAAAAGGGTTATCCTTGTAGCTGATTTCTGGCCTATGCCGGGTAGTCTGGTCAGAAGGCCTATGAGGTTTTCCAGTGCCGGCGCGTAGTATCCCTGCATGTCACGCCGGCTAAAACAGATTGGGAAGCCCGGGAATACTGATGCCTTTGGTCAGCTTGCCCATTTCCTCATTGACCATGGCCTTGGCCCTCGACATGGCATCGTTGACGGCCGCTACTACCAGATCCTGCAGCATCTCCGGATCTGAGGGGTCTATCACTACAGGATCAATCCTTATGGACAAAAGCTCCTGATTACCGTTTACGACAGCAGTCACCATACTTCCCCCGGCGGTTGCCTCAATCGTCTTTTGTCCCATTTCCTCCTGGACCTTTGCCATCTTGCCCTGAAAGGCCTGAGCCTGCTTAAGAAGTTGCCCCATATTGGGTATTCCCTTCATATTTTCTTTTCCTCCTTGGTGTCTTTATGCTCTCTTAGTATCTCCCCGTCAAACATGGAAAGGACCCCCTGAACCAAAGGAGATGATTCCAGGTCGCCCTTGCGGGAGGCCGGAGAGGGCTTGACAGGCTCGCCTAGTGGTTCAGATGCGTTCCTTGTAAGCTCCACCCGTAACCTCCTCCCGAAGAACTCCTGCGCGAGCCTTGAGATCTGTTCAGCCTTGTCGGATGATCCAAGATACCCCGCTGCAAATGAATTGGATCCTACTTCCAGACAAATAGCTTCGCCCTTTATGCCTTTGAATACAGCCCCATTTATCATAGTGGAGAGGAACCTGTCCTTGCGTGACAGAAACTTAATAAAATCATCCCAATTCTTCTCCACATCTTTTCCGGCGGCTTCCCCTTTTTGAGGAGATGAATAGCCCGTCGAAGAGGACGCTGAAATCGGCTGATCTTCCATGATTTTCTTTGGCTGAGGCGCAAAAGAAGGCCCCGGGATGTTTTTCTCTAACCTGATAAGATGTTTTAGAATATCGCTTAGAGAAAGGAAGTCCTCTACTCTGCAAAGCTTTATAAGAGTTGTCTCCAGGATGAGCCTTGGGTATGAGCTTTGCCTCATGTTTTCTTCCCTGTGGATAAGAAAATCGAGATACATCTGAAGTTTTGTCTCACCCGCAGATCCGGCCTGCTTTCTCAATTCGGCGGCATCAGCTTCTGTCATCTCGATAGGTTTGAAGTCGGGGAGAAGAGTGCAGAAAAGCAGCATACGAAACTGATGCATCAATAACCTGTAGAAGTCCTTGAGGTCATAGCCGTGGTTGTAAAGCTCTTCAATAATCTCAATACATTTTGCCACATTTCCTTCAATAACCGCTTTTGTGGCTGAAAGAAGTGTTTCTCTGTCTATAATGCCCAGTATCTTGTGAACCAGCTCCCCACTAACGGTCTTACCTGTAAATGAGATGACCTGGTCCAGGAGGCTCTGGGCATCTCTCATGCTTCCTTCAGAGGCCCTTGCTATAAGGCTTACCGCCGAGTCACCTATGGTCACGCCTTCCTGCTTGGCGATATGCTTCAATTGGCCGGCAAGCTGGTCCAAAGGTATTCTTTTGAAATCAAACCGTTGACATCTTGAGAGGATGGTTATGGGAACCTTGTTTGACTCGGTTGTTGCAAATAGGAATTTTACATGGGGAGGAGGCTCTTCCAGGGTTTTAAGTAGAGCGTTGAAGGCAGGCAGAGTCAGCATGTGAACCTCGTCAATTATATAGACGCGGTATTTCCCCGATGATGGAAGATACTTAATATTTTCTCTTAGTTCCCTTATCTCGTCAATGCCCCTGTTGCTTGCCCCGTCAATTTCCTGCACATCCGTTGAAGAGCCGTCTGTTATCTCAAGGCAGCTCCTGCAATGGTTGCACGGCGTCCCCGGCTCCCCCTCCGGGCAGTTAATGGCCTTGGCAAAGATGCGCGCAACCGAGGTCTTGCCTACGCCCCTTGGCCCTCCGAATAGATAGGCATGGGCGATTCTTTCATTTTTTATGGCATTGATAAGGGTTTGAGTGACGTGCTCCTGCCCCACCACGTCCTGGAACACCTGAGGACGCCATTTCCTGGCAATAACTTCATAGGCCATGGCGCACCCGGAAATCAATTGTGTCGTTTTTATGAGGAGCCCACCTGCTGCGTTTTGCGGGTCCTCTCGTCCTTGCGCCCAGGCTGCAATGACGAGCGGCGCAGTCCTTGTCGCCAAGCGCCGCAAGGAAATGCAGGGTGGCAAAATTGTCTCTTACGAAGCCTTTAACCATTTATCTATCCGCTAAAACATGAGGATCGGGTGGAAAAGAAGAGGGGCTGGCTCTGGTGCCCGATAAAGGCGTAGGCGGTCATGCTCTTGGACATGTGGCGGAGAGAGAGGGATTCGAACCCTCGGTGCCACTTTTGAGTAGCACACGCGATTTCCAGTCGCGCTCCTTCGGCCAACTCGGACATCTCTCCTCGCAAACTTCGCTGTTTATTTCGTTACAGACCCTTTTCATCCATCCTCATTTATGGCCCCTGGCGGAGAGGGTGGGATTCGAACCCACGTGCCCCGCTATCAACGGGACAAGTCGATTTCGAGTCGACCCCGTTACGACCACTTCGGTACCTCTCCGGAAAGGTTGTTGAAAAATACCCGTCTGCTGCGTTTTGCTAATCCCCCGCCTGCCCGTGCAGGGACGGCATACATGCCTGCCTCTGTGTTGCACCGTAGACAGGTCACTGCTGAGTGTTTTAGTGCACGCCTGATTCCTCCGGATTTGAGCGCGCAGCCCCGCTCCGGCTCCCAAACCTCCGGGCCAGGAAAAAATCCTTCAAGAGCTTTGCGCATTCATCTTCCCTGATGCCTGAAACTATCTCTATCTGATGATTCAGGCGAACGTCTGAGGCCAGGCGAAAAAGTGACGCAACTGCTCCGGCCTTAGGGTCCGGGGCTCCGAACACGATGCGCCGTATCCTGGCGTTCAGAGCCGATCCCGTGCACATTATGCAGGGCTCAATGGTGACCACCAGGGAGGCTTCGGTCAGGCGGTAATTTCCGATTGCCTCGCCTGCTGCCCTCAGAGCCAGGACCTCGGCATGGGCGGTAGGATCATTCCTCCTTATGGCCTGGTTGTGTGCCCTGGAGATGATCCTTCCTCCGGCATCAAACATGACGGCTCCGACGGGTACCTCTCCTTCACTGAAGGCCCTTCGGGCTTCCAGGAGGGCATCTCCCATGAAGATGGAAAGATCGAACTCCATTAGATATACACTTACACAATCCCGGGCCGCCCGTCAACCTGATATTGTGTCTGTACTGACCTGGTTCAGAGCAGTAAAGCATCTTGACGAGGCGGATAAAAGGGATTATTTGATTAGTATGTCGGCCCTGAATCAAATATTAGCCAAGAAGGAGGTGAAGTATATATTAATGCTGGCAGGGCCTCAAGCAATTCCAAAAGAAGGAGAGGACTAAAATGAAGAGAATTTTCGTTATCGCAGTTTGTTTGGCGTTTTTTACAGGTGTTGTTGGATTTGCCATGGCGGCTGAGAAGGTACTCAACCCGTTGGAGAAGAAGGAAGTTGAGGTATGGAAAAAGGCGTGTTCATCAATTCCTGCTGAGAGAAATCTCAATACCGAACAATTCAAGAAACTCTATGACGATGTCATGGCCGGGAAAGAGAAGGCCTATCTCATCGATACCAGGACCCATCCGGAGTTTTACGCATTTCATATACCAAATACTGACCATGTCCATGCGGGACACATGTACACTATCCCCGGCAAGATAAAGGACAAGGATGCCAAGATAGTGGTCTGGTGCAGGACCCATAAGAGGCAGTGCTATGTGGCGGAAAAGCTTGTTGAATATGGCTACACCAATGTGTGGGCCTATGGTGAAGGCATAGTAGGCTGGATCAAGGCCGGCTACGAGGTGGCCAACCAGTTTACAGGCCTTTTCAAGGTAACACAGTATCACAAAGAGTTTAAGGAGATGGATAAGGAAGGTAAGCCCATGTGGCGTATCAGGGAATTCCATCCTTATTAATAGTTTTAGACGATAGAGGGGGGGCAGTGCCCCCCCCTCTTTAGACTAATTTTGTCCCGGCATCAACCTCCCGCAGCCCCTCCTGATTGAGCGACCATTTCAAATATTTTTTGATCCATAAGATTTCTCCTGAAATAAACCCCTCTCTCTTACGGGCTGAGTGTATCTGCAAGGTTTTGCTTTGACAACTGCCTTTCATATATGAGAAAAAACCAAGTTAGTGTCCAAGCGTAAATGGCTATTTTCACCTATTTCGGTGTTGGGCTCAAATTTTAATCCTCGAAATACTTCCATGTATTCCTGCGGTTAAAATTATTGCCCGCCTTGAACTCGGCAAGACTATCTCATTTACGGATGGACACTAAGTTGTGCAATTTGTTGATGCTTTGGAGGGGATGAGGTTTCATGCCTGCCATGACGAAAGAGCCCCCCTCTGGATGAACACCGGCTTGTGAGTTAATACTGAGCGGCTTGGAGCAGACCCAATGAACGGTCCGGATATTGATAGCAGTCCTGATATGCGTACGGAGGCGGACCCGGCCCGTATCTCAAGAATAGTATCATATCTGATGTCAAAACATCTGGAGATTGCGGTCAGGGGCCAGACGGGGGAGATTCTAGGCCGTTACAGGCTCACCAGGGCCGCTTTGCCTGGAGGCAAGGTTTCAGAGGAGGTTCCGCTTGACGGGAATTGCACCATATTCATGGAGGGGGTGCTTTCCGAGGGTGCCTCGGATCGCTTGTCCGCGTCAAGCGAGATTCGCGTGGAGTTTGCTTCGGGGGGGACAACGCTTTTTTTTGATACCGTGTGCCGTATGGCATCCATATCCGGTCTTCATGTCGAGATGGAGGCGGAATTTCCAAGGAGCCTGGCTATAAAGGAGGCCAGAAGGAGTCCCAGGGAGGAGCCGAAGATACCTGAGTTCATATCTGTTGAGATGGGGCCTTTTCGGGGCGATGATTCAACCGTCTATACCTTCAGGGTGATCAATACGTCGGAACACGGGTTGGGGGTTCTAATACCGGAAGACAGCAGGGCATTTCTGAGCCTGATCAAGGCCGGAGATATCATACCATCGCTCACCCTTTTTGCCAGAGATTCTTTTATAAAGGTTGAGGCCAGGGTCGCCCACGTAACCCAGATTAAGGGCGGACGAGAGAAGGGGAATTTTGTAATGGGACTCGAATCAAGGGAGCTTATAGAAAGCTCGAGGACACGCCCATAAGTCAGTCGGCTCAGAGAAGATAATAAGTTTTCTAAAGATCGGGCGCCTGGCATCCCTTTCTTATGACAAGGCCATGCGGATATGGTGGAGAGAATGTTTAACGATGAAACAGAGAAAGAAATATGGAGCCGCAGGGAAAAGGACAAAGCCAGGCAACTGAGAAAGACCCACTGGTGGAGTAAGAGAATAGATGCCGGGGTATGTCACTATTGCCGGAGGGTGGTGGGCCGGGAGAATCTGACAATGGATCATCTGGTACCCATGAGCAGGGGAGGCCGCAGCGCAAAAGGAAACCTCGTGCCTGCCTGCAAGGAGTGTAACAGCAGGAAAAAATACCTTCTTCCCATCGAGTGGGATCAGTATATCAATTCCTTTTCTCAAAAAAAGCCCCAAGATGCCGGCTGATGCCGGAGGGGAAGGTTCAGTTGCCGTCTGTGCGCAAGCCTATCTTGATGCTTTGGAAATCTCACAGATAGAGCCGATAGGCCCTGTGCCTTCCTTTCCAAGGAGATCGCTTGCTCGTCCTCTGTTTACGACAATCTCCAGAAATCCGGAGCTTCCAATGAGACAGGTTGCTGCGCCTTCCGGAACGTCCATATAGGTCCGGCTGAATCCTTTTAGAACAATGCCCCCGATCTTTACAACGGGGAGTTCCCCGTCTTTAAAGGCATCTTCAATCTGCTCTCGCCTTAAATTGGTTATTATGTTTCCGAAGTGATCAACCCTTGTCACCTCACCTTTAAGGATGCCTTCTTCGACTGCGGGGGCTTTTATTGCCAGCCTTACCGGTTCTGATACGGCCGTCCCCATGGATGCGGGCTTCACTCCCATTGATATGTGCGCTGCCGCAGGCGCGAAGATGTCTCTTCCGTGGAAGGTGCTGCTTACTGAGGCGAGGAAATAAGAGGGGTTATCCAGATGGTATATAAGGGCTGCGGGATCGCTATCAATGGCCGGCCAGAAAATGCCGTTATCCGGACCGACAAAAACCTGGCCGCCGGCTTCAACCACTAGAGGGCGTCTTTCTCCCCCCACTCCCGGGTCCACCACGGCAAGATGAATGGTCGCCTCCGGGAAAAAATGACGGCATTCGTCAATAAGGTATGCCGCCTCCTTGATGGCGCCGGCTGTTATCTCGTGGGTAACGTCAATTATATCAGCTTCAGGGTTTATGGAGACAATCACCCCTTTCATTGACGCCACGTATGAGTCTTTTGTTCCAAAATCGGTGGTAAGGGTGATAATGGGCCTGCGTTTTTTCTTTTCAATCATTTTCCAACTTTACGTTCCGGGTTCAGGTTAGTCAAGTCAGAGACCAGGCAAAACCTGTTGAAAGACAATTATGACTGTGGTATTGAGGCACCAGGGGACACATGACGAATCGGCCCCTGAAAAAAAATAACACACTCTTGAAAGGAGAACGGCTATGACTGCAAAACTTATAAAGGGAAGCGAGATCAGGGAGCAGATCCTCGCAGAAATCAAAGAAGAGGTCCAGAAGATAAAGAAGTCCCACGGGAAGGTCCCCGGGCTTGTCACCATCCTGGTCGGTCAAAATCCGGCATCTATTTCTTACGTCACCCTAAAGGTTAAGACCGCTGAGGAATGCGGATTCAAGGAGGTGCAGGACAACCAGCCTGAGACCATATCCGAGGCCGATCTTCTTGCCTTGATAGACAAGTATAACAGGGACGACTCGATTCACGGAATACTGGTGCAACTTCCTTTGCCCAAACACATAAACGAGAAAAAGGTCTTGAATGCCATAGACCCCGACAAGGATGTTGACGGTTTTCACCCGGTTAACGTCGGGAGACTCATGATAGGCGGCTCAGAGGTGAAGTTCCCGCCCTGCACCCCTGCAGGCATCCAGGAATTGATAGTCAGGGCAGGCGTGGAGACTAAGGGAGCGGAAGTAGTGGTGGTAGGCCGTTCAAACATTGTGGGCAAGCCCATCGCGATGATGATGGTGCAAAAAGGTGTCGGAGCAAACTCCACCGTCACTATCGTCCATACCGCCACAAAGGACCTGGCATACCATTGTAAGAGAGCGGATATCTTGATTGTCGCGGCCGGGGTGCCTGGCCTTGTCAAACCCGAATGGATAAAGCCCGGTGCCTGCGTAATTGATGTGGGTGTAAACAGGGTGGGTGAGAAGATAAGCGAAAAGACAGGCAAGAAGGTAGCAATACTTCGCGGGGATGTTGATTTCGATGAGGCCGTAAAAGTTGCAGGATATATTACACCGGTGCCGGGCGGAGTAGGGCCGATGACAATTACCATGCTGATGAAAAACGCACTTAAATCACTTAAGTTCACACTGGGGATTGCTTAAAAGCTTAAAAAACTGCTTGTTCGCAGGTTGTAGGGACAATGTATCAGCTCAATAATTGGGGGGATGGCTTTGCGCAGACCAAGGCGTGCAGATCAGGAATCAGCTTCTGTAGATGCCCCTTCCCTTTATCCCTCCCCCCTCGATGGGGGGAAGGGGTTGGGGGTGATTCTATCATCAATGATTGTGGGCTTCCGCGGTCTGCCCGCCCAGTTTGCCTGTCAGGATTGACCACAAAATAATAACCATGACTATTTCAACCCCAAGCACCGCAAGCCACGAATGGGTAAATGACCAGAGCAGTCCGCCAAATACAAAGCCAGGTACAATCATTACTATTCCTGTGCCTATCTTTCTCCAAAGGTCCATTGGTTACCTCCAATATTAAGTCTTGTTTCACCTTGCCTAGAGCATGACAGGTGTTACAAAAGCCTTGTCATTAACTCTTTTACAAGAATAGTATTACTCATATCCCCGGTCAAGTCCATCAAGATAAACTATTCGACCTGCTGAATTCCGTCCAGTACCCAGAAAGAAGCGGTGTCGGAGATGCTTCGATTGAAATGCCATATCTCCTTGACCTGTGACGGCTCTTCCTTACTTGGATCCTCTCTCATTAAAACATCGAACAGAACGGATACTACCCGTTCATCGCCTGCATCCCTGACATCAACAATGCTTGCCTCCACAAGCAAAATCTCTACAGGAGCAGGCTCCGGCTCAAGCCGGGCCTGCTTATGAAGTTCGTTCATGACCGCAGGGGAAGCGAACTGGGCAATGTCGTCAAGGTCCCTGCGGCTCCAGGACGATTGAAGTCTGCTGTAGGCTGCCTTTGCTCCCTTGATGAAATCATCTGCGTCGAATCCAGACGGCAGAGGGGTCTTCAAGCCGGCCTTTTCGCTAGTGCCGTAATCCTTCCCGTAACCCCCGAAGGCGTTACTTTCTGATGCCAGGAAGGGCATTTGTCCGGCCTGCTGTGGCGAAGGATTTCTTCTTGACCGCAACAACTTTACAACGAAAAAGAGGATTGCCCCGATTACCAAGAGGTCAAGGATGCCGGGCCCGCCCATCGCTCCAGCTCCTCCGAAAAGAAGCGAGCCTATAATACCTCCCATGAGAAGCCCGCCAAACCGGCCGGCCCCGGTTGCCTGAGGCTGGGTGCTGCGGCCCTGCTGAAGATCGCCGGCATTTCTCTGAGCCTGGCCCCTGTCCGGGTTGCTTGGAGAGGGTTTGGGCGCGCTTTGCCGGTAGGAGGGCTTGCTCCCGAAAGAACGTCCCCCGCCAAGCCTCCTTGCATCAATTGTATTGTCAAAAACAAAAAGCATAGAAAAAAAAGTGAAAAGCAGACCTAAAAGCATGTATCTCAATCGAAACGATTTCATCGCTAACCCCAACCTGGCATGACGGCAAGATGTATGGCCTGCGCGCATGAAGACTTACGCTTACACAATCCTGCCTTGCGCTTTGCAGCAGGCCAGGATATTACGAGATCAAACGTGGCAGGTCAAGCGCTATCGAAAGCACCCTTTCCTTTATATAGCGGATGCCTCGGCTATAACCTTGACATGATCCATGGCCGCCTGCATTCCCTTTGTAGGGATGAATCCGCAGCCCCTGGCGGGCTTGATCTGCCAACCCCTTTCCTGTTTCTGTATCTCAATCCAGATATCCTGCAGCAGGTCATCTTCGGATATCACCAGCCTGAGCATGGCCCTTTTTTGTTTTTCATCGTAAAGGAAGTCCTTTGTCTCGATCATGAAATGGCCCCTCAGTCCCGTGGGATGAAACCTTTCCGGGTCAAAAGAAGCCGCTGTTCTGCTTATCAATGTGATCTCCTGTCCTTGTCGGAGGCTTATATGTCTTTCCTTGACCAGATGGAGCTTATGGAAAAGCTCTTTTCCGTTACTATTCCATTTGCGCTCATATTTTGTATCAAACTGAGGCCCTATTTTTTCTGTATTACAAAGGAATCCTGTTCCTGAAACCTGGCTTTGAAGCCAGCCGAAATATCCTTCGTGGTCTGTGACTATAAGGATAAAACCGTCATCTGTGAGACGGCTGTTGAGGATCTTAAAAAAATCCTTGTCAAAGAGTCTGTGTCTTGCGTGTCTCTTCTTGGGCCAGGGGCATGGGAAAAGCGCGTAGATTACCGAGACGGATTTTTCCCTGAAAGAAAGCCTCAAAGCGATGCGGGCATCACGGAGCAGAAGCCTTACGTTTGTTAAACGGGCAATGCCTATCTTCCTGAGCGCTCGCTTGATCAAAGGCCAACCGCTTTCAATGCCGACAAAATCGGTATCTGCTCTACCACCTGCGTTCCTTACAAGAAAATCGCCAAGACCGAAGCCTATTTCCACCTCGAGCTTTGCCTTTCTTCCGAAGTAATCCCGCCAGTCAACAGGGCCCGAGCCGGCAGCCGCAAAATTGACCAGAGGTTTCAGAGAAAGGTAGTTTCCTGTAATTTTAGGGTTTATCATTTCTTATTTTCCTGCTATTGAGATATAGATTATGCGAGAATGGGTCTTGAAGCAATGGCTGATAAATAATTCCACTGCCTGAGATGACCATGACACTATCAATCACTAGTGTCCATCCGGAAATGGCTATTTTCACCGATTTCGGCGTTGGGCTCAAATTTTAATCCTCGAAATACGTTAATGTATTCCTGTGGTTAAAATTATCGCCCGCCTTGAACTCGACGAAACTATCTCATTTCCGGATGGACACTCACTAAAGAGATGAAAGGAGATTTTTTTATGCCGTCAAAGAGCAGAGTCTCACGGGAGGCTCAATTAGTCTTGTGCGAGAAGGAATTGAAGGACAGGGCAAGTTTTCTTGCCGAAAGCGGTTATGACAAGGAAAAGATTTCATCCGATGCGGCGATGAGGCGTCTGAGGGCAAAGATCCGGGAAACCCGGGCGAGGCTTGACGCAATAACCGCGGCAGAGCGAAAGCTGGAGGACATGGCCAGGTTGAAGGCCGAGAAAGAGGAGGCACGTAAACAAGAGGCAGGCAAGGATGAAAAGGCAAAGAAAAAGCAGCAGAAGGAAGAGGAAGCCGCTGAGGTGAGTAAGCGTCAGCAGAAGAAGGCAAAGAAGAAGGCCGATAAGGGCGCAGGGACGCAGGAGGCCTAATTTCATGGAGTGTTTCCACGAAAGCGAAGGCATGCATTATGAGGGGACCTGCATCAGGCCCCCAAGCGAGGCCTTCAGCATCCTGCTGCAGGTTACCCTCGGATGCTCCCACAATAAGTGCACCTTTTGCGGAACTTATAAAGACAAGCGTTTCGCCATCAAAGACAATGACACAATCCTTAGCGACATCCTCTTTGCCTCAAGATACATGAAGAGGCAGGACAGGGTTTTTCTGATGGATGGCGACGCACTCATCATACCCCAAAGAAGACTCCTGTGGATACTGGAGCGCATCAGGGAGCATCTGCCCTGGGTAAAAAGGGTCGGGGCCTATGCCAATGCCAAGTGCATAAAGATGAAGAGCGACGAAGAGCTTAGTGAGTTAAGAGCGGCAGGTCTAAGCATCCTGTATCTTGGGGTGGAAAGCGGAGATGATGAGACCCTCAAGAAAATCTGCAAGGGTACGACGGCTGAAAACCTTATTAAAATGGGCAGGAGAGTGAGGTTTGCGGGGATTAAACTGTCCGTTACGGTCCTTTTGGGCATAGCGGGCAGACAGAGATCAATGATCCACGCGAAGGCGACAGGGGAGCTTCTTTCAGCCATGGATCCGAACTATGTGGGGGCGCTCACAGTCATGCTCATTCCGGGAACTCCCCTTTACGATCAAGCAAAAGGTGGAGAATTTCAAATCCTGAGCGAAAAGGAACTCCTTCTGGAATTAAAGGAGATGATCAGTCACACCAATCTGAGCCGCGGTCTTTTCTTCTCCAACCATGCATCCAATTACCTTCCTATCAAGGCGAGAATCCCTGGAGGCAAGGAAGAAGCTCTGGCTATCATTGATAAGGCCCTCAGGGGCGAAGTGGGGCTGAGGCAGGAGTGGATGAGGGGCCTGTAGGCCGTATCCGTAATTATCAAAACCGTCATGGCCTGGTGGCATTCGGCCATTCCCTGGAATGAAAAAACATAGTCCGTCATCCCGGGATGAGAGGGGCTATATTTTCATGGTAAACGCTCATGACAAAAGAATTTTGTCGCCCCCGCAAATGAAAATCCTCCCCCGGTTCTACACTTTACGAGGCCAAGGATTTCCCTCCCCCCTGCGCAGGGGAGGGTTGGGGTGGGGGGTGTATTTTCACGGTAAATGCCCAGGACCTCCCGAGACATACTTCCATTGTATCAGCTCAATAATTGGGGGATGGCTTTGCGCAGATCAGGACATGCAGACCAGGAATCAGCTTCTGCACGTGCGTCTTCAGGCGCAGGGCGCACGGCTCCCGTGCGGCTGAAGCCGCACCTACCCCGGATTCTTGAACTCATACCTTCCATTGTCGGTGAGGGATTGAAAAGGGATCCCGTCTTTTTGCCTCCCGCGCCGATCCTTGACAATTCAAAGATGGTGCTTATTTAAAAAATGTTTTTTCATCCATGCCCTTCAACCGCCTGTTCAAGGGTGGGTTTTTTGAGGGCTAAATCTAATACAACTAATGTCTTATATTAAGGAGGTTACAGGTAATGAACGTCCAGCCGTTGAATGACAGGGTACTGGTTTTGAGGGTTGAAAAAGAGGAAAAGACCTCTGGCGGGATCATAATTCCGGATACAGCAAAGGAGAAACCGCAAGAGGGAAAGGTGGTGGCGGCAGGCCCCGGCAAGTTCAATGAGGAGGGCAAGAGGATACCGCTTGAAGTAAAGCCTGGTGACCGGGTCCTTTTCGGAAAATACTCAGGCACTGAGATCAAGGTTGACGGCGTTGAGCATCTTATAATGAAAGAGGATGATATCCTCGGAATAATAGACTAATTTTTTTAAGGAGGGATAGCAGAAATGGCAGCCAAAGAAATCAAATACAGCGGCAAGGCCAGAGAAAAGATCGTCAAGGGAGTTGATACATTGGCGGATGCAGTTAAGGTTACTCTGGGTCCCAAGGGACGCAACGTAATTCTTGATAAGTCCTTCGGTTCACCAAAGATCACCAAGGACGGAGTGACGGTAGCCAAGGAGATAGAGCTTGAAGACAAGTTTGAGAACATGGGCGCTCAGATGGTGAAGGAGGTCGCATCCAAGACAAGCGATGTAGCGGGCGACGGAACCACCACAGCGACCATACTGGCTCAGGCCATCTTCCGTGAGGGTTCAAAGATGGTTGCGGCAGGATCTAATCCCATGGCTATTAAGAGGGGTATTGACAAGGCTGTTGAGACAGTTGTGGCGGAACTCAAGAAGTTTTCCAAACCCACAAAAGAGAAAAAGGAGATCGCTCAGGTAGGCACTATCTCCGCAAATAATGACAGCACCATCGGCGAGATAATTTCAGAGGCCATGGAGAAGGTCGGTAAAGAGGGTGTTATCACGGTGGAAGAGGCCAAGAGCATGGAGACCACCCTTGAGATAGTGGAAGGTATGCAGTTTGACAGGGGATATCTCAGCCCCTATTTCGTAAGCGATCCTGAGAAGATGGAGGCTAATCTTGAAGAGCCTTACATCATGCTGCATGAGAAAAAGATCAGCATCATGAAGGACCTCGTGCCCATTCTTGAGCAGATAGCCAGGATGAACAAGCCGCTTCTGATCATTGCAGAAGACGTGGACGGGGAAGCCCTTGCCACACTTGTGGTAAATAAACTGCGTGGGACCCTTAAGGTTGCAGCGGTCAAGGCACCCGGTTTCGGAGACAGAAGAAAGGCCATGCTCGAGGATATAGCTATTCTTACAGGAGGCCAGGTGATCAGTGAGGATCTCGGCATCAAGCTCGAAAACGTTTCTCTTAAGGACCTTGGAACCGCAAAGAGGGTAAATATAGACAAGGACAACACCACTATCGTAGATGGCGGGGGAAGCAGGCAGGCACTCGAGGGCCGCGTAAAGCAGATCCGCGCTCAGATCGAAGAAACCACAAGCGACTACGACCGTGAAAAATTGCAGGAGCGTCTTGCAAAACTTATAGGCGGAGTGGCTGTCATAAGTGTAGGCGCTGCGACGGAAACAGAGATGAAGGAAAGGAAAGACAGGGTCGAAGATGCCTTAAACGCAACAAGGGCCGCTGTCGAGGAAGGTATTGTCGCGGGCGGAGGTGTTGCATATATCCGGGCACTCAAGGCGCTAGACGGTCTGCAGACGGTAAGTGAGGAGAAAATGGGGGTTGCCATCGTCAAGAGGGCACTTGAGGAACCTGTTCGCCAGATAGCCAACAATGCAGGATTTGAGGGCTCCGTTGTCGTTCAGAAGGTAATGGAAGGCGAAGGTGACTTTGGTTTCAATGCCGATACCGGAGTTTATGGAAAGCTCTTTGAGGCAGGAGTGATCGATCCTACAAAGGTCACCAGATTTGCGCTTCAAAACGCCGCTTCTGTCGCGGGACTTCTTTTGACTACGGAGGCCATGATTGCTGAAAAGCCCGATAAGAAAAAGCCTGAGATGCCCGCCATGCCGCCCGGAGGGGACATGTACTAACCTCATGCCCGAATGGGGCACAACGAAGGATGAAAATCACCCCCACCCATCCCTCCCCCGTCGAAGGGGAGGGAATAAGAGGGGGGCACAACGAATGTAAGAAGCTACTTGAGTATGAACTCAAAAATCCGGGGTAGGTGCGGCTTCAGCCGCACTTGCCGAAGCTGATTCCTGGTCTGCATGTCCTGATCTGCGCAAAGCCATCCCCTAATTATTGAGCTGATACCTACTTGATTATTGAGGCACCTTCAGAATTCACAGTTCCGTCATTCCCCGGCTTGATCGGGGAATCCAGTCTATTCTTGAATCAATGCGTTATAGGTTCCGGCTCCCGGATAGGGGGCCGGGACAGGCTGCGCCGGAATGACGCATGGTCATTTTTTTGTAATTTGCTCTCTTTTATGTGAAAATAGATAGTCATAGCGGCGAGGGACGCTATACAGTTCCTGGGACCGGCATTGGCAGCCGGATTGCCGGAAAAACTTTGACTGCGAACCTTTTCGTGTGGTAATAAGGAACATGTCGTCGCGTTTCTGCTGCTGATCCGTCAAAGAATGCAGGCAGGTTAAAAGGGATAAAGAAAAGGAGTTGAGCTGACATGAAGATCGAGGAATTGATCACGGGCAAGAAGGATTCCGATCCTGTTGCCCTTGGGAAGAGTTCTTTTCCCGTATCGGCCCTTAAGTCGCTTCTCAAGGAAGGATACCTCAACTTGAGGATATACGAGGATAACAATACCTTTTCTTTCTGGGGCAAGAACTGTACGGCCTGCTTTACCGAAAAGCAGATTCTTGATCGGGCAAGATCGTAAGGAATCTAAAATAAATGGGGGTTATGTCCTCCAAAGCGACCATCTCGTATTCCCGGGAAAATTCTTCCCATAGCGTCGAGAGGACCTCTCGAAGGGAACGGATCGCCTCCTGATCGGCTCTTCCGTACTGTTCGAAATCAGAGAGAAAAACTTTCTTGAACTCCTCAATGCTAAAGGGTGGAAGCTTTCCTGCGGACCTGATTGTCTCCATAAATGTCTTTGCCTGGCTCAGCGTTATGCCCGATAGAGACAGCGGAAGCCCGGTTACCTTTCTCGCCCAGAGATTGAAAATCAGAGGATGAAATGTGGCCTCCGGCCTTTTAGCGATTTTTTCATCACAGCTAAACCGTTCATCAAGATGGGCGATAAGGGAGTCTAAGATCATGGCATCCCTGAGCGCCTTCATCGCATGGGCAAGCTCTGAAATCCATTCAAAATCCTTAAATTCCTTTTCACCGGGAAGACCTGTATAAAACATAGGAATCCTTCCGCCCACAAGCCCTCTGATCAATCCTCCCCGATCCTCTCCCCAGAAATCAGCCTTAAGGCCTTTCGAGAAGGCCCAGCTTCCCTTGATCCATCGCACTGCCTCCCATCTGACCTTCATGGCAAGACCGAACCCGGCCCTGAACAGGCTCATGAGGGGATTACTCCTTAAAAGTTTTTCGATCTTCAGGATATCTGCCCCGCAGAGTTTTTGTATAGCGAGGTTTATGTACGAAAGTGCCTTTTGAGAAGTCCTGTCAAGGACTCTCAAGTCGTTTATAGTCAGCGCGTCGGCTGACAGGATCTGATTGCAAAGGCCTGCGAATTCAAGCCTCAGACGGTCGAGCAGCGCTGTGTCTTGAGCGGCATCAATCACATGCATGAGGAGATTTTTCTCGGGGCTTGTGTGGAAGGGCCAGACGGGGATAAGACCCTCAGCCGATTCCCCGGCATCAGGTTCGGGCAGGGCCGGATGGGGACCCGGAGTGAGTCCGTCAATATCCAGCGGCGCATATACCGCCAGCGCTTCATCAAAGGGGAGGAATCCGTGTTCGGCGAGGCGGACGTTTTTGAGCCGGTATATTTCCTCTTCGACTTCGGCGGGGGCAAAACCGGTAAGACCAAGGAAGAGCCCCTGGTACTTAAGAAAATCCTCTTCAGCCATCGTCATGACGATATTCTTTGCGGCCTCCATGAAGTCAGGCGACCTGGGGCGTATATAGATGCTTCCGTCTATTGTAAAATATCCTTCAGGCACATCGTAAACGTCGTCTTTTGAGGAGGCCACAAATACATCCAGCAGCTTATGGAATTGGTGATAGGCAAGATATTCTCCTTCTGTAAAAAGCCATTTTACAAGACGCGGGCAGTCTGCCTGCCTGAGACGGTCAAGCCAGAGAACGGAGGCATTCGAATCCAACCTGTCCTTTATCCAGAGTTCCATATCCAGCAGGTATTGCCACTGGCCTGTTGAAGCAAGTTCCAGGAGAGGAAGACAGTCATCCTCGCCAACCTTCTTGACAAGCCAGTAGAAATCCTCGCTTGAAAGCCCTGTGACAAAGCCTTTGGGATCGGGCATGGAAATTACCCGTTCAATGAGTTCATCTCCTGAAAGGCGGTTTAATCCCTTGTGGATCAGCTCTGTCCTTGCCCTTTCGATATCCGTCGTCAAATGAGTCTTCTCCCTTCTAACGGTCATGCCCTGAAAGGGGCACAACGAAGCATGAAAATCACCCCCACCCCTCCCTCCCCCGTCGAGGGGGAGGGAATAATGCCGCTCCATCCCGACGTTTCGACAGTAAAGGGAAGGGGCTTTTTCATATAAAACGCTCATGAGAGAAATAGTTCGTCGCTTCCGCTAATGAAAATCCTCCTCCGGCTTTACACTCTATGAGGTCGAGGATTCCCTTCCCCTGCGCGGGGGAGGGCCCGGTCATCCCCTCGGTGAACCCGGCCTCCATGATTCTCCATCCCCCGTGCGGCTGAGGGTTGGGGTGGGGGGGTGTATTTTTACGGTAAATAATCTACACGACACAATACGCCTCCGAGGAGGCCAAATCAACCTGGTAGTAACCTGCTATCCCGAAAGATCACGCGAGGGTTACGTCATCTTCTTCACCCTGAATTTTCAGAGCCCTTGTTTGATTGCTCCCTGTGTGCTATTGAAGAACCAGCTAAACTAATACCTTTTCGGGTAAGGACAATGGATTTAAAGATAATGCTTACGACCTTCGGCATGGTGTTCCTGGCAGAGCTTGGGGACAAGACCCAGCTTGCCACCTTCGCCTTTTCGGCCGACAGCAATTCGCGTCTGTCTGTATTCCTGGGCTCCGCCTCTGCACTGGTTCTGACGTCTCTATTGGCAGTCGTATTCGGGGCCCTTATGGGAAAGATCATACCGCCTGCTTATCTCAGGATGGGAGCTGGAGTCCTTTTTCTGGTACTGGGTGTGTGGATGCTTGTGAGGGGATTGTAGGGGATCAAGCCGTAAGGACATACTTGACATGGGGGGTAGCTCCCCTTATTTTTCTTTAACATGCATAAATTTTGATAAGGGAGGTAAAAAAACATGCAGAAATACGTGTGCTCCGTGTGTGGTTATGTGTATGACCCCGCCAATGGAGACCCGGACAACGGCATAGCGGCAGGTACCAAGTTTGAAGATCTTCCCGACGATTGGACTTGCCCTGTCTGCGGCGCAGGGAAAGCTGAGTTTGAAAAAGAATAGCATAATAATGTCTTGCAGATAGGAGGCAATGAAAGATGCAGAAATACGTGTGCTCCGTGTGTGGTTATGTATATGACCCCGCCAATGGAGATCCCGATAACGGAATAGCGGCGGGTACAAAGTTTGAAGATCTTCCCGATGATTGGACATGCCCTGTCTGCGGCGCTGAGAAGTCTCAGTTTGAAAAGGAATAGGGCTGGCTCGAGGCACTATATTCATGCCATCTTCTCCGATAGCTGATTGTAAATCAAAAGAATTCAGCATTCTCAGCCATGCGGTTGAAAATACCAATGAGGCCTTTGTAACCATAGATCGTTTTCATAAGGTGTATGTGTTTAACAGGGCAGCGGAGAAGATATTCGGTTACAGCCGCGAAGAGGTCATAGGCCGGGACCTGGGGGTGATCATGTCTCCTGAATGCAGCCGCAATCACAGGGGTGCAGTCAAGAGATATGTCGAAACAAGGGTCCCCCGTCGCATCGGGCATGAAACGGAGATAACAGCTACCAGAAAAAGCGGGGATACCTTCCCCGCATCCATATCTTTTTCAGTAACAGAGGTGGATGGAGAGCCTTATTTTACAGCCATAGTCAGGGATCTCACGGAGACCAAGACACTGCAGGAAAAGATCGCGGCGGCCGAGAGGCTTGCGGCTCTTGGACAGGTAGTTGCCGAGATTGCCCATGAGATCAAAAATCCCCTCATGATAATAGGCGGTCTTGCCGGTCAGCTTCTAAGGGTATCGGAAGGATCCAAGACACGGGAGAAGCTCGGGATCATCTCCGAGGAGGTAAACAGGCTCGAGGGACTTATCTCAGAGATTAGGGAATATTATACCCCCAGACAGATGTCCAATGCGGCGGTTGATCTTGCTGACATGTTCAGGCGGATTACGGAGCCACTCGAAGATAGATTCAATAGCGCAGGGATTTTACTGGAGGTTTCCATAGCCGAAGAAGCCAGGTGGGTTCAGGGAGATAGAGAGAGGCTCAAACAGGTCTTTCTGAATCTTGTCAAAAACGCCCTTGAGGCCATGCGCAATGGGGGAACCCTTAAGATAAGCGCCCGTGCGGATGAAGACATGGTTGAGATCCGCATTGCCGATGAGGGAGGCGGGATATCCGAAAAGGATAAAGAGAGACTCTTTACCCCATTTTTTACCACCAAGACAAAGGGGACGGGGCTCGGACTCTGCGTGGTAAAAAGGATCGTGGAAGAGCACAGAAACGGCTCGGTCTCTGTTGAAAGCGAGGGGGGGAAAGGAACAGTGTTCATTGTAAGATTGACCCACTCGCCGGCTCCGTCCGAGTAAGGTGCACAGGAAAAAGATGCCGCAGGACTTAAGTGAGCACAAGATTCCTGTGGTTGACATGGGCGATTGCACCCGATGCGAGTCCTGCATAGAGGTATGCCTTTCGGTCTTCAGTTTGAATCCCGAAACCGGATGGGTCGAGGTTGCCGATATGGAGGCCTACCCTGTAAGCAAGGTTGAGGAGGCCATGGTATTGTGCCCCGGTAAATGCATCTCCTGGGAGGAGAGGTGAAGTCGCCATCCGAGCTTTCCGCCATGAGGGATGAACTCGAAGGCCTTTATCTGCTTTATAACTCTCCTTCCCTTATCCACCCCGACCCGCTTGAGTTCCTGGGGAATTACAAAGATACAAAGGACAGAGAGATCGCAGGCATCATAGCATCATCACTTGCCTACGGCCGTGTCGCAAAGATCCTTGAGAGCGTCGGTTCCATCCTTTCGGCCTTAGGGCCTTCCCCCTATGAATTTCTGATGGCCTCTTCCCCGGAACATATTAACGGGCTCTTTAGAGGGTTCAAACACCGGTTTACGACGGCGGAAGATATGGCCTGTCTTTGCGCCGGGATGAAAAGGGTCATCGAGCGGTTCGGGAGTCTTGAAGCGTGCTTCTGCGAGGCTATCTCAGACAGGGACGAAGATGTGCTTCCAGGGATGTCCTTTTTGGCCGAAAGGCTTTCCTGTGAGTTTGAAGGCGGGTGCAACAGTCTCATCCCGGCCCCTGCAAGAGGAAGCGCATGCAAGCGGCTGAACCTCTTTCTGAGGTGGATGGTGAGGAGGGACGCGGTTGACCCGGGCGGTTGGAATAGTATAGCCCCCTCAAAGCTGCTCGTGCCGCTTGATACCCATATGCACAGGATATGCAGGCGGATAGGCCTTACCGATAGAAATGACGCAAGCCTTGCCACCGCGCGGGAGATCACTCGGTCATTCAGGCAGATCGCTCCTGATGACCCAGTGCGTTACGACTTTTCATTGACAAGGCTTGGAATTAGAAGAGATTCTGACCCCGAGAGTTTCTTCCTTCGTCTTGAACGGAAAGGAAAGAAGGAGAAGAGGTAACGGTCATGAAGGTCTTCATTACAGGAGGAACGGGTTTTGTCGGGCGCTTTCTCGCCGTAAGGCTCATGAAAGAGGGCCATCAGGTAACTATCCTCAGCAGACGGGCCGGTAAATCCTCGCAGCAGGGAGGTGCTCGGCTTATTCAGGGTGATCCTGTAGAAAAGGGACCCTGGCAGGAGAAAGTAGCAGAGCATGACGTAATTGTAAATCTTGCAGGAGCAAGCATCTTCAGGAGGTGGACAAAGAGGGCAAGAAAGGAGATAAGTGAGAGCAGGATACTTACCACTCGTAACATCGTAGATGCCTTGTCTGCTCAGAGGGGAAAGGTCTCCACTCTTTTAAGCACTTCCGCTGTAGGTTTCTACGGGGGAAGGGGGGATGAGGAACTGGACGAATCCGCGCGTGCCGGAGAAGGCTTCCTTGCTTCCCTTACAAGGCAGTGGGAGGCGGCAGCGCTTGAGGCGGCCAAGGCCGGTGTCAGGGTGGTGCTTTGCAGGCTGGGGGTCGTCCTGGGACCGCAGGGAGGGGCGCTTCAAGAGATGATACCTGCCTTCCGCAGGGGCATGGGAAGCCCTCTGGGCCGAGGAAAACAGTGGATGAGCTGGATACACTGCGATGATCTTGTAGAAGCAATGAGGTTTCTTATTGCCAGATCAGATATAAGCGGAGCGGTAAACTGCGTCGCACCTTTTCGAGTCACTAACAGAGAGTTCACAAAGGCCCTGGCTCAGGCCCTCGGGGCGCTTCAATTTCTCCCTGCTATACCATCTTTCATCTTGAAGGCTGCGATGGGAGAGTTTGCCGGCGTGCTGCTTGAAGGGCAGAAGGTTGTGCCCAAGAAGCTCCTCGATGCTGGATTTGTTTTTGGATATAGCAAAATAGGTGAGGCCTTAAGAGAGATAGTAACCAAGCGCGGTTAGCCGATAACGGTATTATATCCTTATCCCGGGAGCTGCGATTCAAATCCGGCAGGCGTTTTTGACGGAGTGGTATCTTTCAGGCCCTCTTACCAAAGATCCTCCCGAACGCCTGGCTATTTCTCCGAGCATCCCTTTGAAGATGAGCTGATGAAGTGGATAAAGGGAATACCAGTAGATCAGGCCGAAAAGACCCCTTGGAAGAAACCTGGATAGCTCTATGATCTCACTTTCTACGGCACCAAGCGGGTTAAGCCTGAATTCAAGCACCGCGTCTCCGGGAAGTTTCATTTCTGCATGGAGGGACAGATGATTGGGCGGGTTTACATCCAGTACCCGCCAGAAATCCAGGGTGTCACCTGTTTGAATGTCAACCGGATGCCGCCTTCCCCTCCTGAGCCCTATCCCTCCTGCTATCCTGTCCATGCCCCCTCTAAGTCTCCAGAGGCTATCCGCATAATACCATCCGATTGAGCCTCCCAGCCTCTGAACAGGGGCCCAGAGTTCTTCCACGCTGCTCCTTACCACTGCGCGGTATCCGCATTCGAATATGATGCCTCCGGCGTAATCGGCGTCTTCGCAGTTAACCCATTCAGGCTCTGTCACTTCGCCGGCGTCAGACCAGCATGTGTCAACACTGTTCTGTTTTATCCTGTCAAGGGCTATTCTCATGGCCTCTCTGCACGTAAGGAGCTTCTGCGGTATGAGGCTTTTTATCTCGTTTTCTCTGCATACCACAGGGCTCTTAAGCTCCTCGACCAGGGGCCTTGCAAGAGAAGGAGGAACGGGCGTCATAAAATGCAGCCAGTATGAACTGAGCCGTGGAGAAAGAACAGGTACCGGTATGATGATCCTCTCATGGAGGCCTGCCTCCTCGGCGTATATCCTCATGAGATCCTGATAGGTGAGTATGTCCGGGCCGCCTATGTCAAAGGTCTTGCCCGCGGTATCTTCCCTCTCCAGGCACCCTGAGAGGTAGCCAAGGACATTTCTTATGGCTATCGGCTGGCATGGGGTACGAACCCACCTGGGTGTGGTCATTACAGGAAGCCTTTCAACAAGATAGCGGAGTATCTCAAAAGAGGCACTGCCCGCACCCAATATTATTGCCGCGCGCAGATAGGTAACTGGAACACTTCCTGCCTTTCAATCCCTGAGCTGCCTGCCGCCTCGTACATGTTACGGGCCGCCTTACGGTCGGCTTCGGCAAAGTCCTTCTCCTTTGGATTCATGGAATGGATCAGGTAGTAAACCGCCCGGCATCCTTCAAGAGCCTTCTTGACTGATTCCTTTTCCATTACATCGCACTGGGCTATCTCAAGGGCCGGATTCCTGCTCCAAGGCCTGCAGGCAAGCTTTGCCTTTGAGCGGCCAAGCGCCCTTACCCTGTGCCCCCGTTCAAGAAGCATCGGTACAAGCCTTCCACCCACGTATCCTGTTGCTCCTGTAACCGCTACCGGGCGTTGCTCCATAGCCTTTTTCGCTCCCGTTGCTATTCCAATTTATCTCTACTCTTTGAGCCAACTTCAAAACTATGACCGCGCGTCATTCCGTCGAAGCCTGTCCTGCTCCCCGATCCGGGACCCGGAATCCATAACGCATTGATTCAAGGATAGACTGGATTCCCCGATCAAGTCAGGCAATGACGAAACTGTGAATTTTGCAGTTGCCTCCTTTGACAAGGCATATCGGATGATTAAACTTAACATAACAAACAATTAATATTAACCTGCCCTAGAAAAGGGGCCATGAGCCGGGTTGCAGATGCTGCGCCCGGCTATTTTTTTCTGCCTTACGGCAGATGAATGGAGGTAGAAGAAATGATGCATTTATCGGCAAACCAGGTCTCAGAGCTTAGTCCCATATACAATCCTGATTCCTATCAGAGGCTTGATGATAGCGACGACGGTCAGTTTTACAAGGTGGATCGTTTCGTAAGCCATCTTGACTCTCTGGCCCTTCAGACCGTGGAGGATGTGATAGGTAGTTTGATAATTGAGGATTCTCCTATTGTACTGGACCTCATGGCCGGATGGGATTCTCATATACCCGAGGGCTTCAAGCCCGGAAAGGTAGTCGGATTGGGACTTAATGAAAACGAATTAAAAAGCAACAAAAGCCTTGATGAATACGTTTTGCACGATATCAACAAAGACCCGCGGCTCCCTTTTTCGGATGCCTCTTTTGATGCAGTCATAAACAGTGTTTCGGTTGACTATATGATTCGGCCTCTTGAGGTATTTAAAGAGGCAGGGAGGATTCTAAAGCCGGGGGGACTTTTGCTGGTTATCTTTTCAAACCGCATGTTTCCTCAAAAGGCATTCAGACTCTGGCGTGAGTCAAACGAAGATGAAAGGGTCATAATAGTAGATGAATTCTTTAAGGAGGCGGGCGTCTTTGAAAAGACATCGCTCTTTATATCCCGTGGAAAGCCCAGACCCTCCAATGACAAATACGCATCCGAGGGCATCCCGAGCGACCCAATCTACGCGCTTTATGCAGAAAAGACAGGGGGGAACCCGGCAAGGAGAAAAAGGCCTGATGTCAGTGTGCGCTATCGGGAGCTACCTTCCGCAGAGGAGATCGCGCGCAGGGAAAAATCCGTAAAGGATACCCTTTGCTGCCCATATTGCGGAGAAAAGATGAGCAAGTGGCAGGTACCCGACAATCCGTTCTGTCAGACCTGGGACAATGATTTCATGTATATCTGCTTTAACGACAACTGTTCATATTATGTTAGGGGTTGGGATGTCATGTACAAGGGCACGAATCAGGGATTGAGTTATCGCTGCATGTTCAATCCGGTCAACGGATGCTGCTCTCCGATACCGGTTCCTACGCCCAATGCCCTCAAGGAAGGTATAATCTCCTAGCATCCAGGTGAGAGCGTGTTGAATAATTCCACACGCTTTCATTGGGAATAGACATTCATAGCGGCCCAGCCTGTCTCGGACCTCGATCCGGGAGCCGCTATCCAGACCTTGTTCCGGCCTTTGCCGGAATGAAGACCTGGATTCCGGATCGTGTCCGGAATGGCATGCGGGCATTCTTAACGGCCTGTAGCCGGTGATCGTGTGGGTTTTTCACCTCTAAGGCCTGTGCGCCTACACATGGTTTCTCAATTGCAGCGCTATCGGGTGCGGGTTCAGATATATCTGCTCCCTAAGGTAAGGCTCATCGTACTTACGAACATAATGATTTATCAGAGTGACCGGCACTATGAGGGGGATAAATCCTTCTCCGTACTTGCTCAGTATGTCAATGAGTTCGTCTTTTTCATCTGCGCTAAGGTTATTCTTGAAATAGCCCATGATATGGGAAAGGACATTTAGGTTCTTCTTCCGTGTTGTCTTAAGCCTGAGGGCCTCCATGAGAACCCCTTCGTATCGGGAGGAGAGTTCGTTTATCGTTAGAGATTTTCCATCCGCCACAAGCCTCCCCATGGCCCTATAATGCTTTTCGCTGTGGGAAAGTACGAGGAGTTTATGTCTAGTGTGAAAGCTGACTATGGCCCCCAGGGTCATCTTTTCTTTCTTAAGGGACCTCCAGCGTCGCAGAGTAAATATCCTCTCTATGAAGTTTTCTCTCAGCCCTGGATCGTGAAGTCTGCCGTCTTCTTCTACCGGTATAAGGGGAAAATGCTCCATGAAGGCCCTGGCGAACATCCCCACTCCCG
>Ga0210053_1000585_pt1 | contig 35562 bp, 25 predicted proteins | sample CryGeymeta201512_FD_185467 | JGI IMG/M metagenome (GOLD analysis project Ga0210053, IMG submission 185467) | Groundwater microbial communities from Crystal Geyser aquifers in Utah, USA - Crystal Geyser metaG 2015-12 (SPAdes) (version 2) | ecosystem: Environmental > Aquatic > Deep subsurface >... | reverse complement strand
TCACCCGGGGGCGTGTGGTGAGCACCCAACACACTGCTGTGCACGCAGAGGCGTCGAACTTGTGCAATAGCTTCGGTGTATTCCTAACCTTCGCGAGTATAGGTCGGCGGACGCGGGTCCTGACCGGTCCGAGCGGAGCCCTCCAGAGACGAACTCGGAAACGAAGCCGCTGTCCTGCCCGCACCCACGCAGTAGCTCATCCTGCCGCCACAATCAGCCGCGACGGCCGCGCAACCGTGTGGAACACCTGCTGCTGGGCCACACGCAGTTCCGTATCCGCGAGGTCGTTCTTCCCGGTGTTGTGGTTGCGGTCGTGGTTGGGGAAGTCGCTGCTGGTGGTCTCCAAGCGGAGGCGGTGACCCGTTCGGAAGCAGCAAGCGGTGGCGCCCAGGCGGATTCGGTACTCCGTCACGGCGCCCGGCGTGAGCAGCTCTTCTCGATCCAGCGAGTTGCGGTGACGGGCGCGGACCATGCCGTAGCAGACTTCCGGGGCGCGGCCTTCGGGGTCGTCGTCGACGAGACGGGCAAAGAAGTCGGTGTCGGGCGCGGAAGAGGCGGCATGGAGGACGACCTCGGGGTAGCCGACCACTTCGAGGTTCTCTTCCAGCGGCGTTCGCAGCTTCGCCTGTTGCCACTGCATCCACGCGCAGTAGGACGGGCCGAACGTGCCGACCTCGCCGTTGCAGTACGGCTGCCGAGCCAGCCACTCGATGCTGTCGTAGCCGTCTTCAGCGTCGCCCGTGTCTTCTACGGTGAACATCACGTAATCGCCGCCGGAGGCGTAGCGCCCCCGGGTGTCCTGAGCAACGACGACGTAGCCCGCCCGAACGTAGCGCTCAAACCCCGCGGCGGCTTTGCCGTACGGCGTTCGCAGCAGCAGCGCGGGGAACCTCCCCGGCGCGTCTGGACGGAACACGTTGGCACGAAGGGTCGTGCCGTCGCGCATGGGCGCGGGAACGTCGATCTCGGTGACGACACCCAGAACTCCGGTTTCTGCAGACATTGGGGGGACCTCGCTCGCCGGTGGTCTAACTCAGTTTCTGTGTCGCGGCGCCGGAACCTGCGCGACCCGGCAAGCGTTATCGCCGGCACCCCGTTGACTCGAACGCGAGAGGAGCCCGTTCCGCATGTGGCAGACGAGCCACGGCTCAACTCGACCTGACCGACGGCGAGGGCTCGCCGCTCTCCTGTGCAAACCAGTGGAGTGGGTGTGTCGCGTGCCGCTTTGGGTGTGGGCACTGCTGTTGGCAACCGCCAGCCTTGTCGGGGCACTGGTCTGGCTGCCTTTGGCGGGCCTGTCCAAGCACCCGCCCCCCCTCCAGCGGCTCCTGTCCTTCGTCTCGATCGCCGCAATCGTCTTGGGCCTAATAGGTGCAGCTTCCGACTCCGAACACTGGAGCGCGGGGATGACGGCAGCGGCCCTCGGCGCCCTCGCGATGGTGGCTTGGGCCATCGTGCGGTCGCTGAGTCGAGCAAGAGGGTACTGAACGGCGACCATTTCGGATTCCGGATTGCGGACCTCAGCCCAGAGCGTCGTCGCCAAGTGGAAGGTAGACGCCAGCCGGTCAGACTCCACCCGGTCAGCAGACAGGCTTGTGCCTGTCTATCTGCTGCGCCGAAGACGGCAGATTCGCGCGGTGCCCAATCGCCTGGTTGCGCACAGCGCAAACAGACGGCATTCCCGACATGCCAGGAATCACCATTCGCTGTGACGAAAACAGCCGAGCGCGTGTGGTTCTCAGATGGGAGAGTCATGGTGGATTCGGCCGGCATCATCTATCTCTGGGAAGACAGCTACGAGGTTCGCTCGTACGACGTGGACTTCAACGGCGTCGCAAAGTGCGAGTCGCTCTGTCAGTTCATGCAGGAGAGCGCCTGGCACCACGCCGAGCATCTGGGAGTGGGGTACGCGCAGTTGGTGGGGAAGGGACTGATGTGGGTGCTGTCGCGGTTGTCGGTGACGCTCGCGCGGGCGCCGCGGTGGGGCGAGACGGTTCGGCTGCGCACGTGGATGAGCGGCAGGGATCGGCTGTTCTGCTACCGTGACTTCCGGTTCGTCGATCAAGATGAGTGCGTGCTGGGCGCAGCGACCACCGTCTGGTTCGCCGTCGATCAGCGCAGCCGTCGCCCGCAACGAACTGACTCCTATCTCAGCGTTGAGCCGCAGACCAACGAACGAGCGGGAGAGGGCAGGGCACCGGCCATTCCGGCCGTCCAGGTGCGCGATCACGAGCGCCCCTGTCGCGTCGGCTACGGTGACCTGGACACAAACGGCCACGTCAGCAACGCAACGTACGTCGGCTGGCTCCTGGACGGGCTGCCGCTGGCGCACCACCAAGCCGCCGTCCTGCGCTCACTTGAGATCGAGTACCTTGCTGAAGCGTTCGGCGACGAAGCGCTCTCGGTGGTATGCGAGGAGGTCGCCGACTCCGCCCTCCTCCATGCCGTGATCCGCGAAGGGGAGGGTGTGGCGCTCTGCCGGGCGAGAACCTCCTGGCTGTCGGCGAGCGCTGGAACGTAGGTCTGCGCGTGCGCGTCGAAGGAAGCTCAAACCCCTTGGCAGCCGCCTCGCCGCGTCCCAGCTTCTTCGCTGTGCTCGGCAGTCTCTCGCAGGTCAGCTACCTTTCGGCTATGCTCAGTAGGTGTCCTACGCGCATTGGCAGATCAGGGAGTATGGAGGATCCGGTTGTGACGACGTTGACGGTTGGGCTCACTTCTCGCAAGCAAGCGCGCGCACTCTGCCTGGGGGCGGCACTCTTCCTCATTGGCGTACCTCGGGCCCCGGCGGCGGTTCAGTTTCTCGAGGGCGACTGCGAGGGCGAGTTCAGCCTTCGCACTGAGGCGAAGGTGGCTGGGAAGGTGGGGAACGGCGACGCCGCGGAGTTGCTGTTCCACTATGCCGACGAGCGCAACTACTGCGCGCTGAAAGTGGCGGGCAACGCGCTCACGTTGGCGCGCGTGGAGAATGGCAAGGCGATCGGGCTTGGGTCTGCTCCGGTCAGGCTGACGGGCGGGGCTCATCTGCTGACTGTGCAACGCCGGCAATGGCGCGTGAATGTGGTGTGGGATGACGAGACGGTGATCCAGGCGTACGATGCAGGCTCTGCCGCAGGCAAGGCGGGCACTCAGAACCTGGGCGCGGGGATCAAGCTGGAATCGGCGAAGCTGCAGCCGTGGGAGCCGGTGTACTACACCGATGACTTTGCCCGGGCGGCGAACAGCAGCGAGCTCTGGAAGACGCTGGCCGGCAAGTGGGGGCTGGAGGAGATCAAGGGCGCGTTTGGCTCCAACCGGTTCTCGTGGCGCAGCCAGGGCGAGGGTCCCAACCTGTGCTCCAGCGGGTACTGGTTCTGGGATTCGTACAAGTGTGAAGCCTCGGTGCATCCTTCGGGAGCGACGAGTATCGGGGTCGCGGCGTTTGTGCGCGACAAGGCGAACCATCTGTTGGTGCGGTGGACGGTGCGCACTTCGGACCAGGTCGGCGAGAAGCAACTGGTTGCCGTCCGCGGTGGGAGAGAGACGGTATTGGCGACGAAGCCGGGCGGCTACGTCGCCAACCAGTGGCACAGCGTCCGGATCGTGGCCACCGGCGGCCGGGTGCATGGCTCGTTCGACGGCCGACCAGAGCTGTCCGCAGACTGCGAGCTCTTCGGCGAGGGCGAGATCGGCCTTTTTGCCGAGGGCACGGCGCAGTTCGACGACGTGCGGGCCGAAGCCGCAGACGGGTTCCGGGAGCTATTCGGCTCGCCCGGACCGCGTGAATTGAAGGAGGTCGGCGCCGGCTGGACTGCCAAGAAGGGCGGCGACTGGGCCGTGTACACCAAGTCCGCACCGGGCACCGGCGTGTCGGTCCTCGGGCGGGCCGACTGGCGCGACTACGTGTATGGCGCCGACGTGAAGCCGGGCGGGAGCGCCGCTTCCGGGATCGTGTTTGGCTTCGTCGACGAGAAGAACTACGAAGCGCTACTTTGCACGGCTGGCGGGCTGCGCCACGTGCGGGTCCGCGAGGGCAACGAGACCGTGGTGGGTGAGTGTCCGCTTCAGCTCGACACGGGGGCGTGGCAGCGCCTCAAAGTTGACCTGGAACGCGGAGTCGCCCGCTGCTACCTCAACGACGAACTGAAGCTCGTCTCCGCGATCCACGCCGAGCTCGCGGGACAAGTCGGGTTCCGCGCAGACGGCAATCCCGGTGCCAGCTTCGACAACCTCGTTGTCTGGTTCCACGAGGCGCCCACCGACACGGCGGTCGTGTTTGAGCAGTTCACCAAGGAAGAGACGATGAACAGTTGGGCCAACCCCGCCTACGCCTGGCGGGAGGCCGGCGGCGTCTACTGGCACCTGGGCGAGTTCTTCGCCGACGCGCGAGTCGACGCGCAGTTGGCTGCCGTCAACAGCGGGCAAGGATCGCTCCAGCTCTGCTGCGACGGGCAGCAGCCCAACACCGGCTACACCTTGGCGGTGACTCGTGAACAGGGGAAGGCGAAGTTCGCTCTGCTGCGACAGCAGCAACCGGTAGCGACGGGCGAGGCGCCGGCCGCTGAGCCCGCGCGGTTGAGCTTCTACCGCGAGGGCGGCTTGGTCGCCGCAACTGTTGACGATGAACCGGTGGTTTCCTACTACGATCCACAACCGCTTTCGGGCCGGCGCGTGGCGCTGGCGCCCGGCGGCGGGCTCGGTACCGGCACGGCCGCTGCCGACACGACGCATCTGTTTGATGACACCTTTGGGCGGGCGCCGATCAACTGGTGGGGCGCGCGCGGAGACTGGCAGGTCACTCCCCGCTGGCCCTGCGACGACCGCTGGACGTTCTTCGGCGGCCTGCAGAGCGACGCCCCCATGCTGTGGAGCCGCAGGAAGTTCGACGGCGATGTCGTCTTCGAAGCCTGGCTCGCCCAATACATGGACAACAGCGACGACCCGCAGATCGGCTACCGCCACCTGGGCAACTTGGACTTGGCAATCTGCGGCGACGGGAGAGACGTGTCCAGCGGTTACAGCTTCGTGTATGCCGGCAAGGACAACACGGTTGTGCGCATCATGCGCAAAGGACAGGTGGTAGCCGAAGAGAAGCGGCCGGAGATCATGGTGAAGGCCATGCGGCTGAACGTGCCGTGGCAACGGCATTGGTTCCACCTCCGCGTCGAGAAGCGCGGGGGCAACCTGCGACTGTTCGCCGACGACAAGCTGTGGCTGAAATACACCGATCCCGACCCGCTCCCCGGCGGTCAGGTTGCCGCGTGGGGATACCGGAATGGGCTGATGATCGCCCGCGCCCGGGTCTGGTACGAGAAGGACGCCGGGGAGGGCGAGCCTCCCGTCCTGCTGGAGCAGGCCTCGCCGGTGGAAGGCCAGTGGCAGGTGGACGCAAAGCAACTCGGCCTGGTGAGCGACTTCGAGAGGAACACCAATGGGTGGGCACCGGTGCCCAGCGCCGAAGCAATGCAGGTGCAGCTTGCGCCGGCCGGTGCCTCCGGCCGCTGCCTGAAGGTGACGGCGCCTTTCAGCGGAGGCGACATGGTGGTGATGGCTGGGCTGAAGGAGTTCGACCCGCTGAAGCTGGGCAAGCTCAGCTTCGACTACAAACTGGATCCGCAAGCCAAAGTCAACCTGTACGCTAAGTTCGGCGCCGACTACCACGTCGTGCTGTTCTCGGCTCCCGAGAGCCCTGGCGAGGCGCGCCCGGGTACCCCTGCGAAGCCTCTGGGCAAGCTCGACAATGTCGTCGCCGACAACCAGTGGCACCACGCCGAGTTCGACTTGGCGGCTGCCGTGCAAGCGGCATTCCCCAACCGTCCCGATATCCGCGCAGCCAACCTCAGCTTCGCGGGCCCCCGAGACGCAGAATACCTCCGCGCCGGGTTCGGCGGCAACTACTTCGGCACGTCGTTCTGCGTGGATAACGTGCGCCTGGCGGCGGCGCCGGGGACAACGGTTGAGGAGCTGAAGGCGGTTGCGGGCGCGGGGTAACTGACAGTTTGCAGCGCACAACGCGCCGCCTTACGGGCACCGCATATCAGCCAACGCAGGTTCTCTGTGTAGGAGGGCTCCTGTTCCGGGAGCCGCTGCCTATGTTGCGCGCGCATTGCAATTCCGCCGCAGAGGGGCAATAATAGGGATCACACGGCCCGCAGAAGCCTATCTGTGCAGGGCCCGGCGTTACCACCGCACAAGCGGCAGGCAATGAGGAGCCTCCCGGGTGCCACCGGAAGCAAACTCCTGGTTGCGAGAGGACACAGCAGGCACGCTACGTCGGAACTGCAAGGCTCGCGGGCCACGAGGGAGGAACCCCTCATGGTACGGCGTTTGACTGTGCTCGTCACTTCGCTGCTTGCGTCCGCGGGTTGGGTTGCCTTGGCCGCGGCGCAGCCGACAGGCATTGGCATCCCCACTTCGTCCGCCGGTCCGCTCCAAGCGGGCACAGATACGCTGACGTTCTCCGGCGCGCCGATCACACTGCTGAGCCTGGACTTCGTGGACAAGCAGTGCCAGTCCGTCGCCGCATTGGTCCAGGGCGCGGCCGCGCTGAAGCTGTCTGACGGCAACTGGACAGAGAGCCAGCGCGGATTGGCGCTCAAGGGCAGCGGGCCCGGCAGCCTCCGGTGCCGAATCCCGACCGAGGCAGCCGGGCTGGTGCTCAAGTACCTCTGCGCCGGCGGTGTCTTCGACCCCGTGACGCTCGCGCTCAACGGCGCCGAAGTTCAGCTTGCTCCCTTCCACGACGGCACCCGGCAGACGTTGGTGCCGCTGACCAAGAACGGCGACCAGTTCCAGCCGGCCGGTGAACCCCGCTACAACCTGTGGGACTTGCAGGGCACCCCGCCCGGGCCGCGGAATGACGAAGTCCAGCGCGAGATCGACTACTCCCCCGCGCACAGCCCGCTGACCGGAAACGGCTACTGCGTCCACGTGTCCTTTGTCGCCCGCCCCGAGTCGGTCACGAGCCCCGACGCCTCTGCCTACATCCCCCTGCACGGGGTCGACGTCACCCAGTACGACGGCTACTACGTGTCTGTCAAGTCGCCGGACGCCCGGTACTTCAGCACCAGCTTGGGCGACTCCAACGGGTTCGCCTGGTCCGGAGCCGGCATGAGGTTGGAGCCTGAAGAGTGGACCTCCATCGCCGTCCCCTTCGAACTTCACCGCAACTACACCACCGCCGGCGACGGGGTGCTCAAGCTCTCCGAGTTGACCAACCTGTCGGTCAACATTGGCGGCCGCCCCGGCGACGCGCCGCTGACGGGCGAGTTCTGGGTCCGCAACCCGGTGTTCTACAAAGGCTCTCCGCCCAAAGGCATCCCCGTTGCCAAGAAGCCCCTGCAGGAGGCGTGCGCGGTCCGCAACCTCTCCCCGGAACGCCGGAAGCCGCACTTCTTCGAGGGCGTCTCGATTCAGACGATGTGCCGGCAAGGCGACACCCTCTGGCTGGGCACCGACCGCGGACTTATCAAGAGCTCCCTCTCCCAGCCCGGACTGCCGATGGCCCAGTACAGCGTTCCCGAAGGGCTGGTGGACGACGATGTTCAGACCCTCTATGCGGACGGGCAGAACCTCTGGATCGGCACGACCTGCGGGCTGAGTCGCTTCGATGGCAAGGAGTTCGAGAACTTCACGTCGGAGAACGGTCTTCTCCCGGGACCGGTCCTGGCCGTCACTTCCAATGACAAGTACCTCTGGTTCGGCATGGCGCGGGGCATTGCCCGGTATGACAAGTCCAGTGGGCAGATCGTCGCCCGCAAGGGCAGCGGCGGCTGGGCGCCGGAATCCACCGGAGGACAGGGCGTGCCGATTCAGGAAGGCCGCGGCGTGTACGCCGACAGCATCGCGCTCGACGCCGACGGCAGTCTGTGGCACGCCGCCGCAGGAATCTGGCACTCCACCAGCGACTGCGAACAAAAGAACCACTACTTAGGCACCACTCACAGGGTGCTCTCCATTCACCCCACCCAAGAAGGCGTCTGGCTGGTCAGCGCCTACGCCATCGAGCTGATGGAGCGCGAGGAAGGGCTGATCAAGTCGTCCTACGGCATCCACGGTCGGCAAGGGATTCATGGAGAGCACCACGATGCCTTCATCACCTGTGCCTACCCCGAGCCGGATGGCATCTGGCTTGGCTACAGCGACGGCGTCGGCTGGTTCGACCCCAAGGAGAAGAAGTGCTACTGGTCCCCCTCCTTCTCCGTTGCCTTGGGTAGCCTGGTACCGCAATCCCTTTTCGCCGACGCCCGCAGCGTCTGGGTGGGTACCGACAACGGCCTGCTGGTCTTCCCGAGGGCGCGGGCCCAGTACACCTGGACCTCCCTGGAGTACAGCGCACCGGCTGATGTCTGGGCCGCCGGTGTCGACATGGACCCGGAAGAGATCGAGAGTGGCGACCGCGGGCGCTACGGCCAAGGTGCTTACAGCGTCACGCTCGACGATGAGGAAGGCGTTCCCGGTAGTCCCGGAGCGCTGCTCCTCGCCTTCAACCTCGGCAAGGACGCGAAGAGTAAAGCCCTCATGTCGCAGCGCTTCGACATGGAAGTCACCGGTGCCAATGCGTTTGCGTTCTGCGCGAAGACCGACGGCCGCGCGCGGGAGTTCTTCGTCGATCTGCGCGTGGACGTGAAAGAAGCCGGCCGAACGCGCTCCGAGGTGTGGCGAGCGCAGGTTAGTGTCGGGACGAAGTGGCAGCGATTCACCGTGCCCTTCTCCACCATGCGGCTCGTCGCCGACAACGGCCGGGGTAGCCCGATGACGCCTGACGCCCTCCACCTTACCGGCGTAGACTTCTCCCGCAGCGTTGCCGACTTTCAGTGTCCCGAAGACAGCGGCAAGCTGTGGGTGGACAAGCTGGAATGGAAGAGCCTGCGAGCCGGCGGTCGTGCCTGACGCCGCCCGCGGACCCCACCCTCTGTCGTCGGCCCCCTTGACAGGCAGGCCGGCGCCGCACACAATGCCGAGCAGTCTCGTTGATGTTCCTGTTGCGGCTCACTTCCGCAACCCTCAGGAGGGATCCCCATGAGACGTTTCCCACACCCACTGACCCTTTGTGCGCTTCTCTGTCTGACCGTTGTGTCCGCCGCATTTGCGCAACCAGCCGGCATAGTCGATCCGGAAACGGCGACGCCGAAGCTGGAGCCGGGACAGACCGCCCTGACATTCACCGGCGCCCCGGTCACCCTCTCCAGTCTCAAGTTCGTCGCGAAGGGGTATCGCACCGTCGCCAAGCTCCGGCGCAACGCCGAGGCCGCGAAGCTGCTCGGCAGCGGGTGGAATGCCACGCAGACCGGCCTAACGATGAACGGTGACGGGCCAGCCACGCTGAACTGCAGCCTCCCCGAGAGCGCTGCCGGGCTGGTCCTCGAATACACGACCGACCGCGACAGCACTGCCCCGGCGACCCTCTCCCTGAACGGCTCCTCAGTGGCCTTGCCGACCGTGGAGGACCGACCCTACGAGTGCCTGGTCCGGCTGCGACGCGATGGCGGCCAAGTGCGGCTCGCGGGCGAGCCCATCCTGAACATGTGGGACGTGGCCGGCCACGCGCCCGGCGTGGTCTTCGACGAGACCCACTGCGAGATCGACCTGAGTCCGGGGAACGACCCGCTGGCCGCCGGCGAGTACCGGATGCATGTCTCCTACGTCGCGGATCCCAAGCGGGCCGCCAACCCCTCCGCGCCCTGCTATGCGAAGCTGTACGGACTGGATCTGACGCAGTATGACGGGTATGTGATCTCCTTCAAGGCAGAGGATGCTCGCTACTTCCATGCAGGTCTGCTCGACAGCAACAACTTCTCCTGGGGCGGCGGCAGCGGGAAGCTGGAGCCCGACGAGTGGACGTCCTTGGCCATCCCGTTCGTGGTCCACGCCAACTACACGACGGCAGGCGACGGCGTGCTGAAGCTCTCCCAACTGACGCGCCTCAACGGTGGGGCGAGCGGCCGTCCGCAAGGGTCGCCGGTAACCGGTGAGTACTGGGTTTCGGGGCCGGTGTTCTACAAAGGTGAGCCGCCCCAGGGCGTGCCGGTGGCCAAGGCGCGACCGCACAGTCTCTGCGCCATCAACAACCTGTCGCCCGAACGACGGAAGCCGCACTGTTACGAGGGCGACTCAATCCAGGCGATCCAGCAGCAGGGCGACCTCGTGTGGCTGGGCACGGACCACGGCCTCGTCAAGTGCTCTCGCGCGAAGCCCGACGTTCCCCTGGCGAAGTACGGGATGGCGGAAGGGCTGGTAGACGACGATGTCCAGTGCGTCTACGCCGACGGCAAGGACCTCTGGATCGGCACCACCTGCGGACTGAGCCGGTTCGACGGCGAGAAGTTCCAGAACTTCACCTCCGACGAGGGACTGCTGCCCGGCCCAGTGATGGCGATCACGTCGAATGACAAGTACGTCTGGCTGGCGATGGCTCGCGGCCTCGCCCGGTACGACAAGTCCAGCGGCAAGCTCACCGCCCGGAAGGGCCAGGGCGGCTGGTCGCCCGAATCAACCGGCGGACAGGGTGTGCCGGTGCAGGAAGGCCGCGGCGTCTACGCCGACAGCATTGCCCTCGACTCGGACGGCAGCGTCTGGCATGCCGCTGCCGGGCTGGCGCACTCCCGGGAAGACGCGCGAGAGATGAGCCACTACCTGGGCACCACCAAGCGCGTGCTTTCAGTCTTCCCCGCCGAGGAAGGCGTCTGGATCGCCAGCGCGCAGGGCATCGAGTTGGTGTCGCGGGACGACGGTGAGGTCTCGCATTCGTTCGGCATCGGCAACCGCAAAGGGCTGGCCCTGGGCCGGCACGACGCGTTTGTCACCTGTGCGTACGCTGAGAAGAGCGGCATCTGGCTCGGCTACAGCGACGGCATCGGCTGGTTCAATCCAAAGGAGAAGCGCTGCTACTGGTCGCCCAACTTCTCCGTGTCGATGGGGGCGCTCGTCCCCCAGAGCATCTTCGCCGATCTCCGCAACGTGTGGGTCGGCACGGACAACGGGCTGATGGTCTTCCCCAAGTCCAAGGCGCTGGACCCGTGGAGCGTGCTCGAGTACAGCGCGCCGACCGACATATGGGCGGCTGGAGTGAACATGGACCTGGACGAGCCGGAGGCCTGTGAAGACGGCCGCGACGCCGAAGCCGAAGCTATCCAGACCGTCTCTCTCGACGAGGAAGGCGGCTCGCCCGGCAGCCCCGGCGCCCTGTTGCTAACCTTCGACTTCGGCAAGGACGCCGACGAGAAAGCGTGCTTGGCGCAGCGGTTCGAGATCGACATGCCGGACTGCAACGGGATCGCGTTCCGGGCAAAGACCGACGCTCTGTACAAGGGCGCCCCGCGGGAGTTCTTCGTTGATGTGCACGCGACCGCCAAAGTTGGCCAGCAGACCCGCCGAATGACTTGGCGCGGCGCGATCAAGGTCGACCCCAAATGGTCCGTGTTCAAGATCCCCTTCGCCTCGATGAAGCTGGTCGAGGGTTCTGGCCAGGTTGGCGCGATCACCCCCGGCTCCCTGCAGCTAAACGGCGTGGACCTCTGCCGCAGCGTCGCGGACCACCACTGCCCCGGCGATGCCGGCAAGCTCTGGCTCGACCGACTGGAATGGGCCAGCCTTCGTGGCGGCCGCGCGTAGCCGCCGGCGAGTTGCCCCTCCTTCTGACTGCTGCTCCGTCGCCCCCCCTCTTGCTCAGAGGCGGGGCGATGGTTGTCTTTGGGCGGTCGGCGTTGAACCCGGGCGCTCCGCCGGGCGTCTCGACCCCCGTCGCCTTGCCGCGGAGTCTGCGTTACCTCTGCCCCGCAAGTGGGTACCCAACCGAGCGTGCTGCTGCCCCACGCGACGGATTGCGAGGCGGCGAGGCACCCCCTGTTCGTTGCGCCACGGAGGAGTAGTCTGCCATGCGATTCCATGCGACGCTGCTGCGGATCAGTCTGCTGTTGTGCCTGTTGCCGGGTTCTCTTGGGTTGACCCAGCCGTTAGGGAGTGGCGCACCGGCCGCCGACACGCCGGCGGTCGAGCCAGGCGACGACGTGCTGACGTTCTCCGGCGTCCCGGCGACCGTTGCGGAGCTCCGGTTCGTCGCCGAGGGCTACCGCGACTTGGCCCGGCTGCGTCTGGGGCCGGCAGTCGCCGGCATGCTTAGCGGCTCTTGGGCCCCGGCCGGGAACGGGCGCCGGCCCGTTTGGGCCACCCAAGGCACCAGCCCGGCCAGTCTCCGCTGTCGGGTCCCGCACGCGGCCGCCGGAGTGGTGATTCGGTATGCCGTCTTCGACGATCTGTTCGCTCCGCTTGACGTCTCGCTGAACGGTTCGAAGGTGGCACTGCAGCCCGTCCACGGCCTGCCGCGCGAGTGCGTGATCCGGATTCGCCGCGACGGCGGCCGCGCAAAGCTGACGGGCGCCCCCCTCCTCAACCTTTGGGAGTTGCGGGGTCTTCCGCCGGGTCCGGTCTTCGATGAGACGCACTGTGAACTCGACCTCTCGCCCGGCAACGACCCGCTGTCGTGCGGCGAGTACCGACTGCATGTCTCGTACGTCGCCGACCCGCGCCGGGCAGGCAACCCGGCCTCCCCCGCGACGGCGAAGCTGCTGGGCCTCGACCTGACTCAGTACGACGGCTACGTAATCGCCGCCAAGGCCACCGACGCGACGCATTTCAGCGCTGGGCTGAAAGACACCAGCAACTTCTCCTGGAGAGGGGCCGGCGCCGCCCTCGCACCGGGTGAATGGTCGGCGGTGGCGATCCCGTTCGCCCTGCACACGAACTCCACGACTGCGGGCGACGGCGTGCTGAAGCTCTCTGAACTGGACCACCTCAAGATCCAGGTCGGCGGTCGTTCTCGCGGCGCGGCCGTAACCGGCGAGTACTGGGTGGCGCCGCCCAAGTTCTACACGGGCGCGCCGCCGGAGGGAGTGCCTGTTGCGGACAAGTCGTTCCGCGAGGTCTGCTCGGCAGTGAACCTGTCTCCAGAACGCCGCAAACCGCAGTACTTCGAGGGCACGGCGATCCAGGCCCTTTGCCCGCAGGGCGACTTCCTCTGGCTTGGCACCGACCGCGGCCTCGTTAAGTGCTCGCGCACGCAGCCCGGCATGCCGCTGGCCCAGTACAGCATGACCGAAGGGCTGGTCGATAACGACGTCCAAGCGCTCTACGCCGAAGGGGACATGCTCTGGATCGGCACCCCCTGCGGGCTGAGCAAGTTCGACGGGCACGCGTTTCGCAACTACACCGCTGACGACGGCTTGCTGCCTGGGCCGGTGATGGCCCTCGCTGCGGATCGCAAGGCCCTCTATCTGGGGATGGCGCGCGGCCTGGCTCGGCTCGACCGGGCGACAGGAGCGATCACCGCCCGCAAGGGGAAGGGCGGCTGGTCGCCGGAGTCTACCGGCGGGCAGGGGGTTCCTGTCCAGGAAGGCCGGGGCGTCTTCTGCGACAGCCTCGCCGTGGACACCGACGGCACCCTCTGGCACGCTGCGGCCGGGCTCACCCACTCGGCGAGCGAGGGGAAGCGACTCAGCCACTTCGGCGGCACCACCAAGCGAGTGCTGGCGGTCTATCTTTCGGGCGAGAACGTGTGGTGCGTCACTGCGCGCGGCATCGACCTGCTCCGCAAAGACGACGGTGAAGAGCCGGACGCCGTCTATGGCATCGCCCGCCGGGAGGGGATCGGCGGCGAGCGACACAGCGCTTTCGTCACATGCGCCTACCCCGAGAGCGGCGGCCTCTGGCTCGGGTACAGCGATGGCATCGGCTGGTTCAACCTGAAAGACCGGACCTGCCACTGGTCGCCCACGTTCTCGGTGCGGATGGGCAGCCTCGTCGCCCAGTGCCTCTATGCCGACGCCCGCAGCGTTTGGGTGGGCACCGACAACGGACTGATGGTCTTCCCCAAGGCCGAGGCGAGGCAGCCGTGGAAGGTGCTGGAATACAGCGCGCCCACCGACCTCTGGGCCGCCGGCGTGTCTCTCGATACGGACGCGGACCGCGCGTTGGGCTGCGACGACGGGGCCCCGGACGAGGGCGAGCCGACAGAGGCTGGCGGGCAGAGCGTCGTCCTGGACGAAAACGAAGGAGCCCCCAACAGCCCGGGCGCATTGCGGCTGGACTTCGCCCTGGACAAGGCAGCCAGCAGCGGCGCTGTCCTCGCACAGCAGTTCAGTCTCGACCTCGCAGACTGCACCGGGATTGAGTTGTGCGCCAAGACTGACGGGCGCTATCGCGGCAAGCCGCGCGAGTTCTTCGTCGACGTGCGCTTCGCGGCAGTCGTCGGCAAACGGAATCGAGACAAAGAGATCGTCCTCCGGCAAGTCATCCAGGTCGACGACGCCTGGCGGGCCTTCCAGATCCCGTTCGCAAAGATGCGGGCAATCTCGGGACCGCTCAACGCCAGACACCAAGCGGTTCCCCGGTCCATCCGGCTGATCGGGGTCACTGTCGGTCGGACAGTGGCCGACTTCCAGTGCCCCGGCGACGCTGGCAAGCTGTGGATTGATCGCCTACAATGGACCAACAGTTCCGGTCGCACCCGCGCATAGGTTCGGTTCGCCGGTACCCCCACCGGTCGAGACGGTCTGCAGGCCGCAGAAGGGACCTCCTCGCGGAGGCGGCCGCTCCGGTCATCGACCGCCGGCACACGTGGCTGCAAGCGCGCAGCCGAGAGTACCCCGCTGCTCGGCCTGGAAGCACTTTTGTCCGGCTTGCCCGGCAGGTCCGTCCGTCCTGGGGCGCGGAAGCCGGTTGGTCCCTGCTACACCCGGGCTGATTCAGCTGCCAGGCGAGCCGGACAGGGGCGAACGTACCGGCAAAGGAGAGACACATGGACGCGCCCGAGAGAGAGCGCCACGAGGCAACGGTCAACACGCCGATGGACCGGCGCGGCTTCTTCAGAAAGGGCGCCTGCGTCGGCGCAGCCACGTGGGCGCTCGCCAAGACGACCCGGAACGGTCCGGCTGTGGCGATCGCTGAAGAGCAGAGACCCTCAGCGCCCTTGGCCGCCGAAGAGGCCCGCCACTACGACAAGCTGGAGACCGGCGCGGTTCGCTGTCGTCTGGAACCGCGCGAGTGCGAGATCGGTAACGGCGAGCGCGGGTTCTGTGGAGTCCGGGAGAACCGCGCGGGGAAGTACTACAGCCTCACATACGGGCGGCCGTGCGCCATCCGGGTGGCCCACATCGAAGAGACCTTCATGCACGTCCTGCCCGGCGCGAAGGCACTCAATGTGGGCACTGCCGGGTGCAACCTCCAGTGCCAGTTCTGCAACACGTTCCACATCTCCCAGGCGCGCCCCGAGGACACGACCAACGAGGCGCTCACGCCGGAGCAGCTCGTGGAGCGGGCCAAGGCGGAGGGCTGCTCAGTCATCTGCTTCACGGATAACGAGCCGGTGGTCTGCTTCGAGTACATGATGGATACGGCCAAAGCCGCTCGGGCGGCGGGTCTGAAGACTACCTGCCACACGGCCGGTCACCTCCACCCGGAGCCAGCCACCGAGCTGGCGGGTGTGCTCGAAGCGGTGTGCGTGGACTTGAAGGCAGCCACGAACGAAGTGCACGAGAAGCTGACCATGGTCAAGCTCGACCCGGTCCTCGACACGCTCAAGCACTTCGCCAAACTCGGCCTGCACATGGAGGTCGCCTCTCCGCTACTCCCCAAGTACAATGACCCGCCTGAGTTCGCGACCGCGGCGGCGCAGTACATTCTGTCTGCCGGCGGCGCTGAAGTGCCGTGGATGCTGATGCGCTACTTCCCCTCCTACAACATGCTCACCGGCATCGCCACGCCGCTGAGCATGATGCGAGAGACCCTTGAGGTCGGCCAGACCACCGGTCTCAAGCACGTCTACCTGTGCAACGTGCGGACCGACGACGGTCAGAACGTCACGTGCCCCAAGTGCGGCGAGACCTGCGTGAAGCGCGAAGCGGGCGAGGTCGAGTGCACTTGGACGAAGCCGGGCGCCTGCCCGAAATGCAGCACCAAGATCCCCGGAGTGTGGGGCTGACCGGGTCGCTCTTCCTGGAGCAGCACCGACAGTTCACCACTCACCAAACGCACGGAGGCCCCAATGGATGATTCCGGACTGGACCGCAGAGAGTTCCTGACCTGCACGCTGGGGGCGATGGGCCTGTGCGCCGCCGCACCCGCCTTCGCGGGCACGCCCCTCTACCGAGGCCGCGACCTGCCGGTCAAGCAGATCCCCGGTCTGCCGGTCAAAGAGAAGATCGAGCTGAAGGAAGCGCTGTTCTGGAACCCGACCGGGGCCCAGGTGCAGTGCACCCTCTGCCCCTACTACTGCCAGTTGAAGCCCGGCCAGCGAGGCCCCTGCCGCATTCGGCTCAACAAGGGCGGCAAGCTCTACACCGAGATCTTCAACGCGCCTGCCGTCATCGCCACCAACGCCATCGAGCAAGGGCCGTTTCACCACGTGCTGCCTGGCGCCCGCTTCTTGGCGTATGGCACGGCCGGGTGCAACCTGCGGTGCAAGTACTGCCAGAACTGGCAGTTCAGCCAGACCACGGCAGCCGACACGAAGAACTACGACGTCAGCGCCGATCAGATGGTCGCCATCGCCAAACAGCACAACTGCCGGGGCATCATGTACACCTTCACCGAAGCGGTCATCAGCATCGAGTATACGATGGCCGTCGCGAAAGCCGCCCGCAAAGCCGGGCTGGTGAATGCCGTGGTGACTGCCGCCTGGATCGACGAGGAGCCCTTCGCAGCGCTGCTGAAGTACATCGACGTCATCCGCATCGACCTGAAGGGCTTCACGGAGAAGTTCTACAAGGATGTAACGGCGGGGTCGTTGGAACCGGTCAAACGCGCCATCGTGGCTGCCCACAAGTCGAAGGCGTGGCTGGAAGTCATCAACATGGTCGTCCACGGGATGAACGACGACCCCAACACCTTCCGGCCGATGGTGCAGTGGCTGCGCAAGAACGTCGGTCCGAAGACGCCGCTGCATGTTACGCGCTTCTACCCGGCCTACAAGCTCCGCAACCTCCCCAGCAGCCCGGCCAACACCATCCTGAAGCTCCGCTCCATCGCCCTGGAAGAGGGCATGAAGTACGTGTACGCCGGCAACTGCCCCGAGAAGATGGACGAGTACGCCACCCACTGCGACAAGTGCGGCAAGCTGCTGCTCCACCGAATCGGCTACATCACCGTCGATGAGAACAACATGAAGGACGGCAAGTGCAAGTACTGCGGCAACCCCATCCCGGGGTTCTGGAGACCGTGACGAGGCCGAGAGGCGCCCGTCCGGCAGGTGACACTGTCCTTCCGTGGGAAGCACCCCTGTTCGCGCTTCGCTTGAGCGCCCCACTGGATGAAACCGCCCCCACTCCGAGCCGCGACGGGCTGGCCCATGGGGCACCCCCTCGCGGCTCGGATTGACGGCACGTTCTCGCAAGGAGTGAACACGACTGTTGCAGACCCGAACGCCTCACTGGTCTCCTGACCCTCTCGACCGACGTTCCTTCCTCCGCCTTACCGGCGCCGCCGCCGGCGCCAGCTTGGTCGGCGCTGGAAATGCCTCGGCCGCTTCCTACGGCCCGGGGGCGGCGTTCCTTGGCAAAGTAGTGAAGTACACCGACCCGAAGCTGCTTCGCCCTTCCGGCGAACTCGACGTCAAGCAAGCCAAGAGTGCCCTCGATGAGTGCCTGGGGGCGCTCTACAGCGTGTCGCGCGGAGACACCGTGTGGAGCAAGCTCTTCTCGCATACAGACGTTGTCGGCCTGAAGGTGAACTGCCTGGCTGGACAGCACCTCTCCAGTAACCCACTGCTTGTCCAGGTGGTCGCGGAGGGAGTCCAGTCTGCGGGCGTGAAGCCCGAGAACATCATCATCTTTGACATGCAGGATGCCCACCTGGCCAAGGCCGGCTTCGAGTACAACCGCGGCGGCAAGGGCGTTCAGTGCTATGGCACGGGCAGCGACTACGACAGCCAGCTCACGAGCCAAGGCAAAGTCGTCACCAACCTGAGCAAGATCCTCTCCACCACTTGCACTGCCATCGTGAACATGCCCATCCTGAAGGACCACCTCTATACGGGCATCAGCGCCGCGATGAAGAACCACTTCGGCTGCATCATGACCCCGCACAAGTACCACCATCCCAAGGGCGGAGATCCGTTCGTGGCGGACAACTACGCGATCCCGCAGATCCACGGCAAAGAGCGGCTCATACTCTGCGAGGCGCTCACCGCCTGTTTCGACGGTGGTCCTTCGCCGGACCCCAGCCGCCTCTCCGAGTGCCTCTTCCAGCCCAACGCGCTGCTGGTGTCGAAAGACGCCGTCGCGCTGGACTATGTCGGCTTTCGCCTGATTGAGGACGAGCGCAAGAAGCGCGGCCGCCCCTCCCTCAAAGAAGACGGTCGCGCCCCCATGTATATCGTCACCGCCGCGAAGTACGGCCTGGGCATCCGCGACTTCCAGAAGACGCAACTCCTCGAGTTGCCCAAGGTCTGACCGCCTCGGTCCGCGCCTTCAGAGGTGTCCGCTCCGTGTCGCCACCCTCGCACTGCCTTGATTCTGAACGGAATCGCCGCGGGTTCCTGCACAAGGTGGGTAGCCTTGGACTGGGGCTTGCCGGGCTGAGTGGCAACGGCTGCACGGAACGGGACACCCCGGGGCCGACGGCAGCACCCGGAGGTAGCGGTGCCGGCAACTCCGCCAAGGTTGTTGAGGTGCGCGGCGAAGGCTGCTTCAAGGGCGACCGCGTCAACCCGGACGTCCTGACCGACATGCTCGAAGCAGCGGTTTGCGCTCTCCGCGACACTCGCGACGGGAAGGCCGCTTGGCGTTCTCTCTTCCGTGAGGACGACGTTGTCGGTCTCAAAGTCAACTGCCTCGCGGGCCCCAACCTGTCGTCGCGGCCCGAAGTGGCTCACGCCCTATCGCGAGCCCTCGGCGGCGCGGGGCTTCCCGAGGAGTCCGTCTTCGCCTGGGACCGAACCGACCAGGAGCTGGCGCGGGCAGGCTACCAGCTCAACACGGACAACGGGGGAATGCGCTGCATCGGCACCGACCACGAGGGAATCGGCAGCGAGCGCGAACTGGCGATGAACGGGAAGGTGGGGGGCTACCTCAGCACCCTCCTGACCCGGCACACCACGGCGATGATCAACGTGCCGGTACTGAAGGACCACGGCATCGTCGGCGTGTCCGGCTCGCTGAAGAACAACTTCGGCTGCATCCACAACCCCAACAAGTACCACCCTCACTGCGGCGACCCGTACGCGGCGGACCTGAACGCGTTGCCGCAGATCCGGGACAAGCAGCGGCTCGTGGTCTGCGATGCCACTACGCTGCAGTACCACGGCGGCCCCGGCTTCAAGGCGCAATGGGCGGTGCGGTACGGCGGCGTGATCGTGGCGACAGACCCGGTGGCCCTGGACACCGTGTGCGCGTCGCTCATCGAGAGCTGGCGCAAGGACAACGGCATGCCGCCGTTGGCGGACGACGACCGCCCGGCGAGACACATCGCCACCGCCGGCTCACCCAAGTACGCCCTGGGCGTTGCCGACCTGAAGCAGATCGAGTTCATCCGCAAGACCGTCTGAGAGACCCCCGATGGACGACGCCCTCCCGCGCAACCACGGACTGCCAGCCCCCTCGCGGCGGGAGTTCCTCGCAGCGTGCGGCCGAACGGCCGGCGCCGGCGCCTTGGCGACGGCGGGCGCACAGCTCCTGGGCCAGCGCTGCCCCGCCGCACACGCCGCCAAGGGGAAGCTCTCCTGGGTTGAGGCGAAGCACTACCGCAAGGAGCAATACGACCGCGTCACCTGCGAGATCTGCCCGCGCAAGTGCCGCGTGGACGACATGGAGCGCGGCTACTGTGCCACCCGAGAGAACCGCGGCGGAAAGTACTACACGCTGGTGTACAACCGCGTCTGCTCAGTCCACTCCGACCCCATCGAGAAAAAGCCGCTCTTCCACTTCCTGCCCGGCACCGACGCCTTCTCGCTCTCCACCGCCGGTTGCTGCCTGGAGTGCCAGTTCTGCCAGAACTACGAACTCTCGCAGTTCCGGCCGGAACAGGTCGAGAACGTCTCACTGACGCCCCGGCAGGTCGCCGAGGGCGCCAAACGCTCCGGCGCTCCGGTGGTCGCGTTCACCTACGGCGAGCCGGTCGTCTACTTTGAGTACGCCTACGACTGCGCCGTCGTCGCCCGCCGACAGGGCCTCCGTCCCGTCGTCATCACCAGCGGGTACGTCGCCCAGAAGCCGCTCAAGGAATGGTGCAAAGTGGTCGACGCCGTCAAGGTAGACCTGAAGGCGTTCACCGACAGCTTCTACAGAGATATCTGCGGCGCCCAACTCAAGCCCGTGCTGGACACCATCGTGACCCTCAAGAAGTCGGGCGTCTGGCTGGAACTTGTGTACCTCGTCGTTCCCACGCTCAACGACAATGTGGACGACATTCGCCGAATGAGCAAGTGGCTGAAGCAGAACATCGGCACCAGCGTGCCGGTCCATTTCACCCGGTTCCACCCCACCTACAAGCTCACCAACCTCCCCGCCACGCCCGCAAAGACGCTCGACCGCTGTGTCGCAGCCGCCGATAGCGAGGGGCTCAAGTTCGTCTACGTCGGCAACGTACCCGGTCATCCCCGGGAGAACACCAAGTGCCCCAAGTGCCGGGAACCGCTCCTCGAACGCACTGGGTTCGTCATCCGGCGGAACGACGTCGTGGACGGCAAGTGCAAGCACTGCGGAGAGACGATTCCGGGAGTGTGGCGTTGAGCCGTCGCGGAGCCCGCCGAAAAGCCGGTGGCCGGAGGAGGATCGCCCTCCGCCGCCCTGCTCGGCTGAACCTGTCTCTTGCCTGCGTCGCGGCGCTCTGCTCCGTGCCAGCTCGTTCCCTGGCAGAGCCCGCTCCAGGCACAGACGCGCCGGCCGTGTCGTTCAGCTTCTTCCCGACCGGGTTCCGCAAGCCGCGGCCCTTCAGGGACCAGCAGAACGTCTCCGTGACGACGCACTTCTGCTTCTTCGTCATGGCGAATGAAAGCGCGGGGGGAGCAAACCGCGTGGTCCGCGGAAGCCTCGAAGCCGAGGGGACGCCGACCGGTGGAGCGGCGCTTGCGCTGGTGTCCGGCGGCAAGCCGGTGGAACCGCTGACCGGGTGGCTGGAGCCGTATGCCGCTGACGGCCGGGCGGGGTACTGCGTCTACCTCGAGCCGGCGCAGCCGTTCGAGCACGACACGGAGTACGAAGTCCGCGTCCGGGCGCGGACAACTGACGGGCAGAATGGCAACCCACGCGACTGCAGTTGGCGTTTTCGGACCGAGCCGGAGGAGGACCGGTCGGTGGCTTTGTCGCTGGATCTCTCGGCGGCGCCGGTCAAGTGGCAGGGCCAGCACTTCGCGGGAATCCTGAAGCCGCAGTTCTGCTGCTCGCGGTCCTCGGGGTTAGTCTCCCAATATGAGCTGATGGCGCAGGTCACAAAGCGCTGCCCGGGGGCGTGGAGCCTGCAGCGCGACTGGTCGCCGACGGCGGACTACTGGGATCACCCGTTCTTCAACGGCAACCCCAACGTCTGCCGCGAACGGGAGACGCGACGAGTCGTGCGGATGACGGAAGGCGACGGAAGCACCGTGCTCCACCTCGGCCCGTTCTTCAGCCACGAGCTGTACGGTCTCGCCGCCGATCGGCCGCTGGCGCCGGACTACTGCGTCGGCGACGAGGTGCTGGTCTCCGACAAGGCGAGCTTCGAGCACGCGACGGTCGTGGCAGTGAGCGACGCGGACGGGACGGTCACGGTCACCAAGCTGCACCGCAAGCCGGCCGACTGGGTCCTCGACCCGCCCAACGCCGTCCCCTTGGGCGACGACCCGGACACGCCGGGCAAGTTCCCATACGTGCCGCAGTGCTGCCTGCGCAAGTTCCAGCCGACAGGCACGCCGGTCTACTACTGGAGCCGAGTGGACGACGAATGGGACCTCGTGCACGGGCAGTTCGGCCGGCGGCTGATCGTGGACTTCATGGCCTCTCCGGTCGACCTCTCGACCACCGGCTCGACGGCCAGCGCTCGCGGCGGGTCGACGCGCTTTGCTCAGGCAACGGAGGCAACGGTTCTCCATGCGACTACCTGTCGATCCACCAATACAAGCTCGCCGCGGCCGCCGCGACGAGCCTGAACGACGCCAAGGCACTGGCGCTGCAACTCGACCCCGACTACTTCGCGCAGCTCTACGTCAACTCCCACGAGTCCTGCCCCGACTGGCAGCCCAGCCCGGACCCCGACACCAAGCGGCTCTACCTCGGAAATGGCTACTTCTCGACCTGGTGCGCCGACCTCTTTCACCGCCGCCTCGAACGGGCCGCGACCGACTCGCGCTTTGCGTTGGGAGAGACGGTGCTAACCAGCTGGTCTCGCGACGCCAACCTGAGCGGTATCAACGCAGTGACCTCGCTCATCCGCACCGAAGACGGCAAAGACGTCCCGATCAAGCACCAAGTGTTCAACTTCATCGAGTTGTTCGCCAGTCTGGGGCACGACTACCTGTTCATCCCCGCCGTCCAGCGTGGCGGCTGCCGAATCGCCGGCTTCGCCTCCCGCAGCGCCGACGCCATTCGGATCCTGCTGTATGCCCACAACGACGGCGACTACCACAGTCGGCTGAACCCGACGTACACGGTCACCCTCGACCTGGCGAACCTCCCCTGGCCCGCGGCCGGCCTAACCGAGTACCGACTCGACCGGGAGCACAACTCATTCTTCTCGCTGGCGGAGAAGTGCCGCGGGAAGGAGGTGTTCTCGGATAACGAGGTGGCGGAGTTGCTTCGGCTACAGGAGCTGGCGCCCACGCGCCAAGCTGCCGTAGAGCCCCAGCAAGGCACGGTGCGGCTGACGCTGGAGGTGGCGAACAACGGGGTGACGTTTGTCGAAGTGAGACCGCGCTGAAGGGCCGTGGGCGCGCTACGGCGTGACCTCCCGCCCCTCCCTCGCCGCGGTGTAGATCAGCTCCAGCATCTCCGTCAAGTTGCGGCCGTCCTCGACGGTGATGGTCATCTCGGTGCCGTGGAGGATTGCGCTGATCCACTGGTCCATGGGCGACGACAGCGGCTGGGGCAGGTCGGTGGGGTTGATCGTTACGGACATGCCCTCGACTTTGAGCTGCGTGCTGGTGAGCACGAGCCCGCTGCCTGGCGCGGCGCCATAGCCCAGGTAGCCGTCGGTGCCGTACAGCTCGTAGGGGTTCGGGCCGGCGCGGTGGACCCAGGCGGTGTCGAGGATGCCCAGGGCGCCGCTCTCGAACTCGATGACGGCGGCGCTGTTGTCGTCGATGGGGTAGGCGCCGGAGAGATTCTGGACCTTCGCAATGACGCTCTTCGGTGCACCCATGAGCCACCGCATCACGTCGGTGGTATGGCAGCCCAAGTCGAACAGCGCGCCGCCGCCGGCAAGCCGTTCGTCAGCGAACCACGCGCTGCCACCGCTGAACCACTTGTCAAGCGCCGCCGAATGGGCGATGCGGGCCCGCATGAGGGTGATCTTCCCGAGCCAGCCCTTGTCGATCACCTGCTTCATGAACAGGATCTCCGGCCGCGTGCGGCTGGGCAACGAGATCATGAACTTGACGCCGCTGTCGTGGACCAACCTGACGATCTCGTCCGAGTCCGCGGTGGTGACAGTCAGCGCCTTCTCGGTGAAGAGGTGCTTGCCGTGCTTGAGGGCAGCCTTGTAGACCTCCGGGTGCTGTGAAGTCGGCGCGTTGACGACCACGGCCTCGACGTCGGCGCTGCCGGTGGCCTCCTCCAGATCCGCCGTCCACGGGGCGCCAAACTGCTCCGCGGCGGCCTTGCCGCGCGCCGAATCGTCGTCCCAGATGCAGACGATCTCCGCCTCTTTGTGATTGACGACGTGTTGGGCATAGCCGTTGGCGTGGACATGGGCCATTCCGAGCAGGGATATCCGCAGCATGGTGAGCCTCCGTGTGGCGTGAGGAGCGCGCGTCTGCCGAAGCCGACGGCCTCAGGCCAGATTCCCACAGATTGGCTGGAGGAGCGCCAGTTCCTGCGCAGCGGACGAAGGAGGGCACGCGGGCGCCGCCGAAGTTAGGGTCGCTCAACGCCGGGAGCACAAGGAGCCGCACACGACATGACCACCCGCTGCGAATGGGCCGGCGCCGATCCGCTCTACGTTGCCTACCACGATGAGGAATGGGGCGTGCCCGTCCACGATGACCGGCTGCTGTTCGAGTTTCTGGTGCTGGAGGGTGCACAGGCCGGGCTGAGCTGGATCACGATTCTGCGGAAGCGAGAGGGGTACCGGGCGGCCTTCGATGACTTCGACCCAGCCCTGGTTGCGCAGTATGACGAGGCGAAAATCGAGGCGCTGCTGGCCGACCCCGGCATCGTCCGCAACCGGCGGAAGGTCGAGTCGGCCGTGCAGAACGCCAAAGCCTTCCTGACCGTTCAAGCCGAGTTCGGCAGCTTCGACGAGTATGTCTGGCAGTTCGTCGGCGAATACCCCAAGGTCAACTCCTGGCGCTCGTGGAAGGAGATCCCCGCCCAAACGCCTGAGTCGCGCGCCTTCAGCAAAGACCTGGTCAGCCGCGGCTTCAAGTTTGTCGGCCCGACGATCTGCTATGCCCACATGCAAGCGACGGGGATGGTCAACGACCACGTGGTGGGGTGCTTCCGGCATCGGGAGCTGTTGTGACGACGGGAGGCGCGGCGGGCGACCAGCCTGGCCCCCCCTACCGCAACCGCACCTTCCGCATCCGCAGCGTCGGGGACTCCCATTCCGGCGCTTTGGGGATGTAGGCGGTGACGATGCGGACCTCGCGGTCGTTGGTGTAGTCGCAGACTACGTGGAGGGGTACCCGGGCGGCCAAGGTCACGTAGTAGCGTCCTAGGACCAGGCAGCGGCGTTCGCGAGGGTAGTTCTCCAGGACGCGGCCGTCCAGGAGGGCGCCGAGGCAGTGCTCCTTCTCAAACCCGTCCTCCTGAGCGTGCCGCAGTGCGTGCGGGCCCAGCGAGTACTTGCCGTCTGTCACCAGCATCCGCAGGCGGTCGATGTGCATTGAGGTCACTTCGTTCGGGAGTCATACTTGGGGAGTGGCACTGGGAGACACGGTGACACGGCGAGGGGGAGCGTCGCTCTGCTTCGGCCGGTTGCCGTCCCTTCGCGTCGTCGCTCCCTTCGTCCTCACTCCATCGCACCGGGAGAACGCCCCATGAAAATCGGGATCATGTCGGACAGCCATGACAATATGCCGAACATCGCGGCGGCCGTCAAGTACTTCAACGAAGCCGGGGTCGCGCACGTGATCCATGCCGGCGACTTTGTCGCGCCCTTTGTGTACCGCGCCCTGAAGGAGCTGAAGTGCCCGTTCACCGGGGTATTCGGCAACAACGACGGCGAGCGGCTGGGGCTGCAGAAGACACTGACGCCGCTGGGAACTCTCGAGCCGCGCCTGGCCAAGCTGGAGCTGGGCGGCAAGCGGATTGTGGTAGTTCACGAAGGCGACTTCGTCGAGGAACTGGCGGCGTCCGGGCAGTACGACCTGGTGGTCTACGGGCATAGCCACACTCATGATGTTCGCGAGGTCGGCGGCGTCCTGATCGTCAACCCCGGAGAGACGTGTGGCTGGGTCACGGGACGCTCAACCGTCGTCGTCCTCGACCTCGAGACCGGGAAGCTCGATACAGCCGATCTCTGAAAGCGGGGAGCCTCTGGCGACCGGAGAGGCGAGCGACTCGTCGAGGGCCAGTTCGGCCACCCAGCCGTCGACCAGCCCGAAGGTGTCGCGGTCGCGCGCCTGGAGCAGCCAGCGCCGGACTTCCTGACCATCGCCCGTCGCGTGCAGGCTGGCGATGAGGGTGTGGTAGGCGTTGAGGTTGTCGCGGTTCGTCTCGACGGCGCGGCGGGCGTGGTAGAGGGCCTCGTCGTGCCGACTTTGACCGGCGAGCAGCACGGCGAGGTCGTCATGCAGCTCCGACAGGTAGTCTTCCGGATCGCCGTCGTACTCGCCGGCAATCCACGCGAGCAGGCGGTTGGTGTCGTCCTGCTCGATCACGTCGATGGCGGCGAGGTAGCATTGCTGGGCGCCGGTCAGGTTCCCGGTTACTTCGTGCGCCTTCGCCAGCCAGCGGTTTGCGTCGGGCTGGAAAAGGCCGTCGGCCTTCACGGCCTCTTCAAGGTCCTTGACCGCGGCTGCAGCCGCGCGCTCGCGGAACCCCGACTCGCACGCCGCCCGCCCGCTCCGGTAGAACTGCTGCGCCACGATCTCCGCCCGGGCGCCATCCACCTGCCCGACGACCTCTTCGAGACCTTTCTTCAGCTTGTCAAGCCATGGCACGGCTGCAGTGCTCCCTGTTACCGATTCCGCGTGATGGCTCATTCTATCCGACCCGCCGGCTCCGGCGCAAATTGACACTCCTTCCGGCAGCTTCTACAATCACCTGCCCACCCACACTGGAGGCGTGCCGATGGACACCGTGCTCAACCTGCGTAGCGATACCGTCACCAAGCCGACCGACGAGATGTACCGGGCGATGGCTGCGGCCGAACTGGGCGACGACGTGTCGCGGGATGACCCCACGATCAACCGCCTGGAAGAGCTGGCAGCCGAGAAGATCGGCAAGGAGGCAGCACTCTTCGTCGCCAGCGGCACCATGGGCAACCTCTGCGCGATTGTGACCCATACGCACCCGCGGGAGTCGCTGCTCTGCGAGAGCCAGTCCCACACCTACGAACATGAGGTCGGCGGGGCGGCGGCGCTGGGCGGGCTGCTGTGCCGGACCATCCGGGGAGAGCGGGGCTTCATGGCGCCGGAGGCGATCCGGCAGGAGATCCACGACCCGGAGGATGTGCACGTTGCGCCCGCTACGCTCCTCAGCATCGAGAACACCCACAACGCCGCCGGCGGCGTGTGCCTGTCGGCCGAGCAGATGAAGACCATGGCGGACACCGCCCACGCGCACGGGCTGAAGGTGCACACCGACGGCGCCCGGATCTTCAACTCCGCGGTCGCGCAGGGCGTGCCAGCAGCGGACTTGGTGGCGGAATCGGACTCGGTGATGTTCTGCCTGTCGAAGGGGTTGTCGTCGCCGGTGGGGTCGCTGCTTGCGGGGCCGGCGGACTTCGTCAAGGAAGCCCGCCGCGTGCGCAAGCTGGTCGGCGGCGGGATGCGGCAGGCGGGCATTCTCGCGGCGTGCGGCATTGTCTCTCTGACCAAGATGGTTGACCGCTTGGCGGAGGACCACGCCAACGCGCGGCTCCTGGCCGAGGGGCTTGCGGAACTGCCGGGGATCGAGCTCGACCTCGACACTGTCCAGACTAACCTTGTGTTCTTCCGACCGCCCGGCGACCCGGACGACTTCCTGCAGCGCTGCGCAGAGGTCGGAGTGCTGGGTGTGCGGTTCCCCAATGGGCAGGTCCGGCTGTCGCTGCAGCGGCACATTGCCGCCGCTGACGTGAAAGAGGCGCTCCGACGGATCGGTGGGATTTGGCCGGACTCGTAGCATGGCGGTCCGGCCGTGCCGGTCGTGCACTACTTGCGGATCTCAACGTCAGCTTGCAGCGGCACGAACTCGTACAGCTCGGCCATATCCTCGTTGGTCAGGGCCACGCAGCCCTGAGTCCAGTTCGAGCCGATGCCGCCGCCGTGGATGTAGAGGTCTCGCCCAAGAGACGTGTTCTGCGGCGGAATCTCGCGGCGGGCGAGGGCAGCGACGATCCGGTCGCGCTGAGCAGCGGTGATCAGCCCGGATCGGAGGCCGCGCTCGGCGTCTCCTTCGTTGGGATAGCTGATCTGGAGCGCCCGGAAGTAGCGGCTCTGCGGGTTCTTTCGGCAAACGTAGAACTCCCCTTCGGGCGTGCACCCGTCGCCGTATCGGTGCTTGTCGCCGACGGGATCGCTGCCTAAGGCGATCGGGTACGACCGCACCGGCGTCCCCTCGACCCAGACAGTCAGCGAGGGGGACTCCACGAACCTGGCGGCGTCGGCGTCATAGCACAACAGGGACCTCCGTTTGCGGACGACCAAGCGGAGGCTGCCTTCACCCGGCGACAGACTCAGGCGGGCGCAGCGGGTGGCAGCGTCTTGCTCGCCCGCGGACCAGCGCACCGGCCAGCTCGCCCCCCCCGGCTCAACCGCCGCGCCCCAGCGGTCCGACTCGCCGCTGACATCGAGATGAATGCAGACGCGCCCCTGCCGGTTCTGGTAGAGCCCGCAGCCACCGGGCACGACCCGGCCCGACTCTTCGAGCTGCTCGATCTTGACTGCCAGGTGCCGCCCGTTTAGCAGGTCCGTTTCTCGGTCTCCGGTCAGGTCGCCGACCCAAAGATCGGCAGCTACCCCGTCCTTGTGTCGGTGTTCGGCACGAGCGACCATCGGGGCTCTGGGCGTGAGGGCGGGAGTCGCCGGCCGAACTAACTGCACCGCTCCGGGCGGGAGCGAGCCAAGCACCGCCTCGACCTTCGCCAGCAAGTCGGCCCGATACGAGCAATCCGTCGGCCGACCCGGCTCGACCCGCACCCAGTCACGGACACGAACCGACGGCGACAGGTATGCCTCGCCGGAATCGGGCGGCAGCTTGGCCACATAGCAGCCGGGCGCCCGCCTCTCGGCCACGGGGCACGTCAGCCGGAGGGTCCCGCGGGGTCGCACGCGGTGAGTGAGCCGCCAACCGAGACGCGTGCCGCCAACGGCTGAGTAGGCTACCTCGAGTGAAGCGCCGGCCGGCCCGGCCAAGGCCGGCAGCACCCAGCGCGCGCGGCCGACGTGGCCGTCGGTCGCCAGCCTCCCGGCCTCGGCGCGCCACGAGAAGCGCCAGGGGGAGGTAGCCGAAGCCCTCGATTCCAGCGTCCCGCCACCGTGCACGGCAAGCTCGACGTCGACGGCTTCGCCCGGTCGCAGAACCAGTTGTGGCCCGTCCACAGGCAACGTCAGCTCCGCTCCGCGCCAGCGCACATGCCACACGACTGCCTGCGGCAAAGCCGTCCACCAGATTGCCGCAACCAGGAGCGCGGCCACGCCGCCGACGTACCCCAGTAGGTCGCGGCGCGCTCGTCTGCGGTGTTCGGTCGGGTGGCGTCCTGGCATGTGCGTTCTGCTCCAGGGCTCTTTCGGCCCCGTCAGTGTAGCGGGAGGCCGGCGTGGCGTCAAGCTGCGCGGAGGCCGTCCGGGGGGCCCTCGCCGCGCCGCGTCCTTCAGGGCATACTGAGAGGACTGCCCGGTTCCGTTCGGGGTGCGCCGCCCTCGACCGGACCTCCCTCTCGACCGAACCCCGGACCGAGAAGTGTCGTTAAGGAGTGGGTGCCTGACCGGGCCGTCTTGCGGCGCAGGGAACACGCGCGCGGGCGATTGCGTCAGAAACGAGACCGGCTCACGGTGTGTACTGTAGAGGTGGAGGGAACCAGATGAGAAGAGACCGATCCCACTCGGCCCGAACTGCTGCCGCGTTGGTATGGCTGACGACGGTGTCTGTGATTGGGGCGCAGGAGACGTACACCTTCCGCGAAGAAGCTTGCCCCGCTGAGTACGATGTCTCGGGCGTCGTGAAGCTGCCTCAACCCGTCTCGCCCGCCGCCCAGGCCAAGATCGTGCTCGACCATGTCGGCAAAGGCGACCACGCCGAGGTGGCGTTTGCGGGCAAGGAGCTGACGGTGCTCCGGGTGAGCGGCGGCAAGTCCAGACCCCTGTGGAAGACGCGCGCGCTGACGGCCACGCCGCAGCACTCCTTCGTGATCAAGCGGCGAGCAGACCGGATTGCGGTCGTCGTCGACGGCGAGCTGATCGGCTCAGCGGCCGACCACGCCGCGCCAGGCGGCAAGGTGGGAACGGCGCTCGGAGGGGGCGTGACGCTCCAGTCGCTGCGCGTCCAAGAGGTGGCCCCAGTCTACTTCACTGATGACTTCATGCGGACTGCTGACCAGACGGGCGCGTGGGAGCCGGTCAGCGAAGAGTGGCAGGCGAAGCCTGTCGAATCCGTGGAACCCGACCCGACCCGCAGCGCAAACGCTTTTTCCTACGGCGTGGCCGCCAAAGAGACGGCGCTGGCCACGACCGGCTATTGGTTCTGGGACAGCTATCTGTACCGGGCTGCCGTCAAGCCCGAAGCCGGCGGCGCCGTCGGGCTCGTCGCCTTCTACCAGGACCCCGGAAACTACGCCCTCTTCCGGTGGCAGGCGAGTGACTCGGCCGGCGCGGCCAAGGCACAGCAGTTGGTGTGGGTGCGGGACGGCAAGGAGCACGTCGTCGCCGCCGGAGGGACCGGCTACCAGCCCAACCAGTGGTACGAGTTGGCGCTGAAGGCGACGGACTCGCGCTTGGAGGCGTTCGTCGATGGCAAGCCGGTGCTGGCCGCTGAGGCGCCGCCGTTCTGCTTGGGCAAGGTAGGCCTCTACGCCAGAGAGTGCGAAGCCGCTGTGTTCGACGACGCGTTCTGCCGCCACTGGGAACGCCCGGCGGACGACCCGTCGCCGTTTCTCTCGGCGCCGCGAATCACCGCTCAGTTCACCCAGGAAGACACCATGGCCGGCTGGGCCGATCCTGAGAGCGACTGGCTCCACGGTCAGGATGGCTGGAGCTGGAATCGAGGCATGTTCTGGGGGGACGCCTCCCTGTCGGTTGAGCTGCCATTCATCCAGCAACGCGGCGGCAACGCCACGCTGACGATCCACGCCACCGGCGACGACCCGGAGAGCGGCTACTCCCTGCGGCTGACGCCCGCCGCGACCGGATCCACCATGGACTGTTCCGTCAGCCGCCAAGGGAAGCAGCTCAAAGAGAAGCGCGTCGCCACCGGCGAGTGGCCCGTCCACGTCGAGCTGCGCCGGCACCAGGACATGCTCCTGGTGGAGGTCGGCAACGACCGCTTGCTGGAAGTGAAGGACCCGGCACCCCTGACCGGGACGCGGACGGCGATCAGAACCACGGGGCTGACCATCCCGGCGAAGAACATCTTCGCAACCGGCACGAACCTCATTGACGACACGTTCTCGGCGGCGCCCACCCGGTGGTGGCAGGGGAAAGGCAAGTGGCTCGTGACCAACCGCTGGTCGTGTCAGCCGGGCTGGACTTGGCTCGCCGGAACGGAGAGCACAACGCCGGTGCTGTGGAGCAAACAGGCCTTCGCCGGCGACTTCGCAGTCGAGGCGTTTGTCTCCAACAAGATGGACTTGACCAGCCAGCCAGGCTACAGCCATCCGGGCGACCTCAACGTGACCGTGTGCGGAGACGGCAGGTCGCTGAACAGTGGCTACAGTTGCCTGTACGCCGGGTGGAACTACACCGAGTCCGGGCTGTTCCGCAAGAACGACGAGTGCGCCCCGCGCAGCAAGAAAGCCCTCGTCGAGACTCCGACCAGCGGCAACATGGGATTCCACCGCCACTGGTTCCGGGTGCGCGTCGAGCGCACGGGCAGCCGCCTCCGCCACTACGTGGACGACACCTTGCTCAGCGAGTACGAAGACCCGGACCCGATCCCGTCCGGCCGGATCGCGGTGTGGACTTTCGGCAACGAGTACGGCAACGGCGGAATGATGATGGCGCGCATTCGGCTCTGGTACCAGCGGGAGGCGGAGGCACCGGACTTCCCGGCGGCTCACTGGCAGGGAGAGGAGGGCGGCCCGTGGGACCAGGAACTCCCGGCGGTCTCAGCCGACGCCACTTCGGTCAAGTACGACTTCGAGAAGGACCTGTGCGGCTGGTCGGGCTACAACCGTCGCGACGGCGCTGTCGCTTCGCTGGACACCACCACCGCTGCGAGCGGGAAGCAGAGCCTCAAAGTGACCAACCCCGGTGCCGGCGGCGACCTCACAGTCTGGGCCGGGATCGGCGCCTTCGACGCCCTGAAGCTCCCCAAGCTCCGGTTCGCCTACAAGTTGCCAGCCGAGGTGAAGGTGAACCTCTACCTTCAGGTCGGGGGCAGCTACTACGCCCTCGAGTTCACCGGCGGCCCGCAGCCGCCCGGAACGTGCAAGACGGTGGGGAAGATCGAGAACGTACAGCCAGACAACCAGTGGCACACCGCCGAAGTCGACCTGGGAGCCGCGCTGCGAGCGGCGCGCCCGGACGACACGTCCCTCCAGGTCAGCCAGCTCTGCTTGAGCGCGCCCAAGGACACCTACTACCGGGTGGGGATCGGCGGGAACGGCTGGGGAGCAAATTACAGCCTGGATGACTTCGAGTTGACGAGGTAGGAGAGCTGGAAGAGGGGACAGGGGGATAGGGCGAGAAGGGGAGGGGGGAAGACTGGAGGGTTGGAAGCGCGGGGCGTACTGGCTCCCGCCGTTCCAGCCTCCCCCGCTTCCCCTCGTCCCCCGATCCCCTGTTCGCCCTTTCCCCTCTTCGCCCGGTCTCCTTGTCCCCCCTTGCGCCGTGCCCTCCGCAAACAGAACGGCCTCCGCCAACTCGCGGAGGCCGTTCGTGCTTACTGGCTCAGTTCAGCGCCGGAGCGCCGACTCGATCAGACCAGCCCTTGATCCAACATCGCGTCGGCGACCTTCACGAAGCCGGCGATGTTGGCACCGACGACGTAGTTGCCGGCGTGACCATACTCCTCGGCGGCGCCATGGGCAGCCGAGTGGATGGCCTTCATGATGTCGTGCAGGCGGCTGTCCACTTCGGCGCGGGTCCAGGAGAGGTGCTGGGCATTCTGCGCCATCTCAAGGCCGGACGTGGCTACGCCGCCGGCGTTGGCCGCTTTGCCGGGGCCGTAGAGGATTTTGTTCTCGATGAACACATCGACGCCCTCGAGGTCGGTGGGCATGTTGGCGCCCTCTACCACCAGAATGCAACCATTGCCGACCAGCGTCCGGGCGTCGTCGCCCGAGATCTCGTTCTGCGTGGCCGACGGGAACGCGCAGTCGCACTTGATGGACCAGGGGCGCTCGCCCGCGCGATACTCAACGCCGGGGAACTTGTCGGCGTATTCGCTGATGCGGCCGCGCCGGACGTTCTTGAGGTCCATGACGAAGGCGAGCTTCTCTTCGTCGATGCCGGCAGCATCGTACACAGTACCGCCGGAATCCGCCAGGCTCACGCACTTACCGCCCAACTGGTTGACCTTCTCAACGGTGTACTGGGCAACATTGCCCGAGCCAGACACGGTGCAGACCTTGCCCTCCATGCAGTCGCCGCGGGTGGCCAGCATTTCCTGGGCGAAGTAGACGGCGCCGTAGCCCGTCGCTTCGGGACGAACCAGCGAACCGCCCCAGTTGAGTCCCTTGCCGGTCAACACGCCGGTGAACTCGTTCCGGAGCCGCTTGTACTGCCCGAACATAAAGCCGATCTCACGGCCGCCCACACCGATGTCGCCGGCGGGCACGTCGGTGTGCGGGCCGAGGTAGCGGAACAGCTCGGTCATGAAGGACTGGCAGAAGCGCATGACCTCATTGTCCGACTTGCCCTTGGGGTCGAAGTCGCAGCCGCCCTTGCCGCCACCCATGGGAAGGGTGGTGAGGGAGTTCTTGAAGATCTGCTCGAAGCCCAGGAACTTGAGGATGCCCAGGTTGACCGTCGGGTGGAAGCGCAGCCCGCCCTTGTAGGGGCCGATGGCACTATTGAACTCAACGCGGAAGCCGCGGTTCACGTGCACTTTGCCGTTGTCGTCCATCCACGGAACTCGGAACTGCAGCACGCGCTCCGGCTCCACGATCCGCTCGAGAATGCGCTGGTCCTGGTACTCAGGTCGTTTGTCCAGGACCGGTTCGAGGGAGTCGAGCACCTCCTTGACTGCCTGATGGAACTCCGGCTGGCCCGGGTCGCATTTCAGCACCAACTCCATTGTGTCGCTTGTATAAGACATGACTGTTGGACCTCCTGCGGTCTTCTGGGGATTCGGGCCCTCGTCCTCAGCCGAGAAGAGATTGCCTGAACGGGTGCCCGCCGGAGCGGAAGACCGTGGAAGGTCAAGTCTTCGCGCTCTCTGCCGCCTCGAATACGACAGTGCATTGCCAATTATACCACCCAGCCATATTGCCGTCAACGGCGCGTAACTGCGCATTTTGCGGCAATTCATTCGGCACTAATGCCGTATTATGTGGCTATGGTTCTGCGCCAAGTACCAGGCAATATGGGCATTACTGCCGCTAAACGCGCGGAGATACTTGACGCATGTGGTATCATATCCCCGGAGCTTGAACAGAAAGGAAGAGGCAACTATGCCGCAAGTCATCTCCCCGGACGCCGCGCGGAGGAAAGACATCCGCACCAAACGGAAGCTGATGGCAATCCTGCGTGCCATCCACGAAGCCGGTCGCCCCCTGGGTGGAACGCGCATTGCCAGCGAGCTGCAGGCGGGCGGGATCGAGCTGAGCCAACGGACGGTTCGCCACTACCTGAGCCAGGCGGATGAAGAAGGGCTCACCGTCAACCGAGGCCGCCGCGGGCGCGAGCTGACCGCAAAGGGAGAAGAGGAGCTGCGAACCTCCCTGGCAGTCGACAAAGTCGGCTTCATCGCCTCCAAGGTAGACGGGCTCTCCTACCGGATGACGTTCCGGCTCCCCAAGGCGACGGGGAAGGTGATCCTCAACGTCTCGACCTTCGATGCCGACAAGTTCGAGCGGGCGGTGGCGGAGATCCGCAAGGTGTTCGCGGCGGGGTTCGGCATGGGCCGCTACCTGACGCTCGCCGGCCCCGGGGCGATGCTCGGCGAATTCCGGGTGCCTGACGACCAAGTGGCCGTGGGCACTGTCTGCAGCGTCAGCCTGAACGGGGTGCTGCTCAAGTCGGGCATTGCCGTGACAGCGCGGTTCGGCGGCCTGCTGGAGATCTCCGGCGGTCAGCCCTACCGCTTCGTGCAGATCATCAACTACGATGGCTCCACCATCGACCCGCTGGAGATCTTCATCCGCGGGCACATGACGGCGGTCCGCGACGCCTGCCGGACCAACCACGGGTTCATCGGCGCCAGCTTCCGCGAAGTCCCCGCAGAAGCCCTGGACGACGTGCGGCAGCTCTGCGCAAAGATCCACAAGCTCGGCCTCGGCGCCCCGATGATCATCGGGCGACCTGGGCAGCCGCTGTTGGACGTGGCCGTGCACGAAGGCCGCGTCGGGATGATCGTCGCCGGCGGGCTGAACCCAGTAGCGGCCGTCGAAGAAAGTGGCATCCCCACTCGGAATGCGGCGCTAGGCACCCTCATGGATTGGGACGAGCTGTTCGAGTTCACCGAGATCGGCAAAGACCCCGAGAAGCTCCTGCGAACGGCGGAGACCCCGGAGAAGCGCAAGTCGCGCGGCAAGGCCTCCGAGGACCTGCTGGAGGGCGTGCCCGGCTGAGCGCGCCGGAGGCGAGGGCGGTGTGGCTCCCGCGGCAGCGACGCGCGTCACCCCCTCACCAATCTCTCCGGGGACTTGACAACGCCCCCCCCAATGTATAATGGCTCTCCAATCCCGGGCGGGCGTACCGACCGGGCAAACGACAGGACCCAGCAAGCTCGGTGGAGTGGCGGCGGCAGTGGACTGGTAGCGGGCTTGCGCGGACAAACCCCCTGGGGGGTTTGCGCGGACCTGCCGGGAGGACCGTCTGTGGCTGCAACAGGACGGACCAACCCACCATCCCCTCGCGCCCAGTGGGCGCGCCCGCCGGAGCGGCGCGCATTGTGGCGGCCGGCCGCTGCTGCCTCGTCAGGCTGCCCTCGCCTAACGGCC
>Ga0210053_1000580_pt1 | contig 35676 bp, 23 predicted proteins | sample CryGeymeta201512_FD_185467 | JGI IMG/M metagenome (GOLD analysis project Ga0210053, IMG submission 185467) | Groundwater microbial communities from Crystal Geyser aquifers in Utah, USA - Crystal Geyser metaG 2015-12 (SPAdes) (version 2) | ecosystem: Environmental > Aquatic > Deep subsurface >... | reverse complement strand
GGCGGCAGGGGGGTCCCCCACGGTACGGTCCATGCCATGGTTGGTCAAAGGCGTTACCGCCTTGGGCGTGATAGATCGCTTGGGAGGTCGAGAGGGCGCACCCTCGTGGTGAGGCTGGCCGGCGCCCGGGCAGGAGGGGGGTGGCGCGCCGCTTTGCGCGTCCGCGCGCTGCCGGCCCGTTGGGGCCGGGATCGCCGAGGCGTCGGCTCCTATCGCGGGGCGTTGAAGCGCGCGGTCCAGCGGCGGGCAGAACGGAGCCAAATCAAGATCGGGATCGACATCGAGCTCCGCCGTGTTCCCCCGCCCCGGGTCTAGCTTTCGAGGGTCGCCACAGGGGTTCAGGGCCCCGCCGCAATCTCCCGTCCACCCCATCGAGCGGCCTCCCAGCTCCCGGCCGCCGCCACAGGGGTTCAGGGCCCCGCCGCGATCTCCCCCCACCCCTGGGGCAGGAGGGGGGTGGCGCGCCGCTTTGCGGTTCAGATCGTGTTGCCGGTGCGTTGCCAGTCGGCGAGGAAGGCGGCGAGCCCCTTGTCGGTGAGGGGGTGGGCGGCGAGCTTGCGGATCACTGCGAAGGGGATGGTGGCGACGTGGGCGCCGAGCAGCGCCGCGGTGTGGACGTGTTCCGGGTGGCGGATCGAGGCGACCAGCACCTTGGTGGCGTAGCCGTAGTTGCGGTAGAGGGTGACCAGGTCGCGGATCAGGGCCATGCCGTCTTGGCCGATGTCGTCGAGACGGCCCACGAAGGGCGAGACAAAGGTGGCGCCCGCCTTCGCCGCCAGCAGCGCTTGGTTGGCGGAGAAGCAGAGGGTGAGGTTGGTCTTGATCCCGCGGCCGGTGAGGGCCTTGCACGCCTTGATGCCGTCGACGGTGATGGGCAGCTTGACGGTGATGTTCGAATGGATCGCCGCCAGGCGCGTCCCCTCGCTGATCATTCCGGCCACGTCGGTGGCCACCACCTCCGCGGAGATTGGGCCGTCGACGATGGTGCAGATCTCCTCCAAGACCTCGCGGAAGGGGCGGCCAGTCTTGGCGATGAGCGACGGGTTGGTGGTCACCCCGTCGAGGACGCCCATGGACTGGGCCTCGCGGATCTCGCCGACGTCGGCGGTGTCGATGAAAAACTCCATGGCGCCTCCACAAGAAATAGGGAGCGCCCAGGGTAGGGGAGGGGGTGGGGGCGCGCTACTCGCCCGCGAGCCACGGAGGGCGGGGAGCCGTGGCGGCGAAGGCGGGGCGGTGGCGAGGGCGGGGGCGCCAGCGGCGCGGGCCACGGTGCTGCCCGCTCCGCGGAGGGGTGGCTACCGGAGCTCTTTTCCCCCCTGAGGAGGCTGTCGGACCTTGTCCCGATCGACCGCAACGAGCGGACCCATGTCAGGACTCGTGGGCCAGGATTCGGGCGCGTTCTTCGTTCCTTGGCCCCATGTAGCGCCTCGAACGGGTCGATCCTGATTCGAGCCCGCTGGCTGTCGCCACGATCGCCAAAGTCCGCCAGCCTCTTAGCGGGTGCGGATCGGTCCGGCCCGCGATCGTCCCGTCACCTACCCGCCGGCGGTGGCGCCGCCCCCCTCGGCGGGTGCGGATCGGTCACGGTCCGCGACGGGTTAGCGGCGCGCCGGCGGCCACCGTCGCCGGGCGAGGGCGGGGGAGGCCCCGGGGGGTGGGCAGGTCGGCGTGGAATGTCCCTCCCGGGAGAGTCGCCGCCGGGCCCTAGGGGTCGCGCCTATCGGAAGTTGTGCCGCCGGGCGAGGAAGAGGCAGGTCGCCGAGCCGAGTAGGAGGAGGGAGGTGGGCTCGGGGACCGTCCCCATGGCCGGGACCAGGGGCGAGAGCGCGCCGAGGCGGGCGGTGAAGGCGCCGCCTGGCTGGACCACCCCCTCGATGCGGCCGGTGGTGAGGATCCCGGCGTAGGTGCCGCCGGTGTAGGCGAGGTCGGCGGTGAAGGTGTGGTTGGTGTGGCCCAAGAGGGTAAGGATGGTGTCGTGGAAGTTGTCGAAGGTGGCGGTGAGAAGCTCGCTCCCCGGCGCCCCGACTGCGAGGGTGCCGCTCGTCCCGTTGGCGACGAGGGAGAAGGGGACGTGGGCAATCGCTACCGGGGTCGCGGGGGTGGTGAGGAGCTCGTAGGCGGTACCGTCGAGGCTGATCGCGCCACCGCCGCTGTTCACGTACCCGGCGTCGCCCGCGAAGGTGTCGAGGTCGAGGGCGGGGTAGGTGAGGGCGGCGCCGGCAGGGCCGGCGGGCAGGAGGAGGAGGGCGAGGAAGAAAAGGGAGCGGCGCATGGCGGTAGTCCGGTAAGGGGTGGCGAAAAGGAGGAGGGGGAGGCCGAGGAGGAGCAGCAGGCCGGTAGCAGGTTCGGGGACCACCGCCTGGATGCGGCCGTCGACCGCCCCGCTGAAGTCGGTCTCGAAGAGGGTGGGGCTGAACGGGGTCGAGAGGTTGAGGGTGAGGGCGAAGAGGCTTGCCTGGTCGCCGAAGTTACCGCGGAGGGCACCGGCCGTCGGGTGAAACTGCGCGGCGAGGATGCCGAGGTCGCTACCGGCTCCGCCGCCCAAGGCGGCGGTTCCCAGGTCACCGAGGAGGAGCGCGGTGCCACCGCCGTCCACGACCTCCACCCCGGGCGTGGCCGCGACCGGGTCGAGGGTGGCGAGGATCGCGCCGGCGGTGGTGAGGCTGGCGAACCGGGCGATGAAGTGAAACTCGCTCCCGGCTCCGAGGGGCAGGCTGAGCCCCTCGGTCGCGGTGATCGGCGCGCTCAGGGTGAGGAGCTGGCTCGCCTGGCTGTAGGCGAGCGTCCCGTCGAAGAAGAGGGCGGGCAGCGCCTCGGCGCGGGCGAAGGGGAGGAGGAGGGCGAGGAGGAGGAGGGTGGGGGGGAGCATGGGCAACCTCGGTTAGGTTGCCCCTCCCCCAGCAACAACGATGCCGCGTCCGGTGTGCCCGCGGTGGTCCTGCAAAGACAACGCCTTGGAGGCCGTGCATTCCCTCTTAGTCAAAGAAATCTCTGCGCGCGTCTCAGGTTGACACGGATCGCTTTTGAGCCACGCCCAGGGCGCGGGGCGAGTCTCACCCGGCCGTTTTGGCGTGCGCCTCAGACGGGGGGTGAAACATCTCACCGGGCAAGAAGCCCAGCCGTTCCGGTGCCGGGCGGCTGCGGTGGGCGTCGTGGCCGCGGGGCTGCGGCACGGGGGGTGGCGTGGGCCGAGGCGCGCCGGCGCGCGGCCCGGCGCGGCTCACTCGTAGCGCAGCGCCTCCACCGGCTCCAACCGCCCGGCTTGCCAGGCGGGGAAGAGGGTGGCGAGTAGCGACAGGGCGGCGGCGGCGAGGGTGACGAGGGCGAAGTCCGACGCCTGCATCCGCACCGGCAGGGTGGTGAAGTAGTAGACGTCGCCGGGGAGCTGGATGAAGTGCCACTTGTCCAACACGGTGCACAGGATCAGGCCGATCACCAGGCCGATGAGGGTGCCGGTGCAGCCAATGAGGCTCCCTTGCCAAAGGAAGATGCGGCGGATGAAGAGGCGCGTCGCCCCCATCGAGCGCAGGATGGCGATCTCGCGGCCCTTCTCCATGACCACCATCACCAGGCTCGAGATGATGTTGAAGGCGGCCACCAGGATGATCAGGGTGAGGATGAGGAACATGGTGACCTTCTCCAGCTTGAGGGCGGAGAAGAGGTTGCGGTTCATGTCGATCCAGTCGCGTGCCCAGTAGGGAGAGCCAAGGGCGGTCTGCACGCGGGTGGCGGTGTCGCGGGCGTGGAAGAAGTCGTTGGTCTTCACCGCGATGCCGGTGACCGCGCTGCCCATCTTGAGGAACGACTGGGCCTCGGTCAGGGCGCAGTACGCCATCGAGGTGTCGTACTCGTACATGCCGGTCTCGAAGATGCCGGCGACACGGAAGGTGCGGATCTTCGGCAGGATGCCGCCGAGGGCGGACGGTTCGCCCTGGGGCGAGATCACCGCAACGTCGTCGCCCAGCCAGACCCCGAGAGAGCGGGCGAGCTCGTTGCCGATCAGCAGCGGCGGCCGCCGCTGATCGCCGTCGACGATCGCCGGCGGCTCGGCGAGGGCGGCCACCTTGCCCTCCTTCATGTCCAAGGGCAGGTGGGAAACGTCGCCCACGGTGGCCGGGTCGACGCCGTGGAGGACCACGCCGGAGACGCCGCCCGGGGTGGAGAGCATCACCTGGGTGAGGACAAAGGGGGAGGCGCCGGTGACCGCCTCCTCCTTGCGGATCGTCGCCACGGCCCCGGCCACGTCGGTGACCCCGACCGGGTCGTGGGCGAGGACCACCAGGTGGGCGTTGGTGGCGAGGATCTTGTCCCGCAGGTCCTCCTCGAAGCCGGTCATCACCGCGATCACGGTGAGCAGTGCCGCCACCCCGAGGGCGATCCCGCCCACCGAGAACCAGGTGATCAGGGAGACGAAGCGGCTCTTACGCCGCGAGTGCAGGTAGCGCAGGGCGATGAACAGGTCGGTGGGCATGGCGGCCAGGGTCGGCGGGTGGCGGGTGGCGGGTGGGGGATGGGCGCGGCGGTCGGTTCAGACGCCGAGGGCGTCGATGCTGCCGGTGAGCTTCGCCTTCTGGGCTTCGAAGGTGGCGAGCTTGGTGCGTGCCTCCTCCACCACCTCGGGCGGGGCGTGGTCCGCGAAGGCTTGGTGGGCGAGCTTGTGGGCAAACATCGCGATCTCCTTGTCCACCTTCGCGATCTGCTTGGCCAGGCGCTGGCGCTCTTGCTCCAGGTCGACGACGCCGTCGAGGGGGATGAAGAGCTCGTGGGCGCCGGCCACCGCGGTGGCGCAGGCGGGGGGGCGGGGGAGGTTGGGGGCGGCGATGAGGGTGGCAACCCTGCCCACCTGGCGGATGAGGTCGAGGTGATCGAGGAGGTGGCGCGCCCCGTCGGGGGTGGCGGTGCGCACGTGAAGGGCGAGCTCGCGCCCCGGGGAGAGCCGCATCTCGGCGCGCACCCCGCGGACCGCGGAGATCACCGCGAAGATCTCTTCCATGGACGCCTCCAGCTCGCGATCCACCAGGGGGTCGAGGGCGGTGGGCCAGGGGGCAAGGACGATCGTCCCCTCCACCCCGGGGAGGCGCGCGCGGATCTCCTCGGTGATGAAGGGGGTGATCGGATGGAGCAGGCGCAGGGAGGTCTCCAGGCAAGAGACCGCGACGGTGAGGGCGGTGGCGCGGGCGGCCGGGTCGTCGCCGTAGAGGCGCGGCTTGATCAGCTCCAGATACCAGTCGCAGAAGGCGTGCCAGAAGAACTGGTAGAGGGTGGAGGCGGCGTCGTTGAACCGGTACTCGGTAAGCGCCTGCTCTACCGCGGCAGCGGCGGAGGCGGTGCGGGAGACGATCCAGCGATCGGCGAGCTCGACGCCGGGCAGGGTCGCCACCTCGGCGAGCGGCAGGACTCGCACCTCGGGCGCCTGCTCCAGGTTCATCATGACCAGGCGCGCCGCGTTCCAGATCTTGTTGCAGAAGTTGCGGTACCCCTCGATGCGCGCCGGCGACAGCTTGATGTCGCGCCCCTGGGCGGCGAAGGCGGTGAGGGCGAAGCGGAAGGCGTCGGTGCCGTAGGCGTCGATCATCGCCAACGGGTCGATCACGTTGCCCTTCGACTTCGACATCTTCTGACCGTGCTCGTCGCGCACCAAGGCGTGGATGTAGACGTCGCGGAAGGGGATGTCGCCCATGAACTTCAGGCCGGTCATCATCATCCGGGCGACCCAGAAGAAGATGATGTCGAAGCCGGTGACCAGGCAGCTCGTCGGGTAGAAGCGGGCGAGCTCCACGGTCTTGTCCGGCCAGCCGAGGGTGGAGAAGGGCCACAGGGCCGAGGAGAACCAGGTGTCGAGGACGTCCGTGTCTTGGGTCAGCGGGACCGTGTGGCCATGGTGCGCCGCGGCCTTCGCCTGCGCCGCGGCTTCGTCTCGGGCGACGAAGCAGTTGCCAGCTTCGTCGTACCAAGCGGGGATCCGGTGGCCCCACCAGATTTGCCGGGAGATGCACCAGTCGCGGATGTTCTCCAGCCACTCGAAGTAGGTGTTCTCCCAGTGGCGTGGGACGAAGCGGGTGCGGCCATCGCGCACCGCGCCGAGCGCCTCCTTGGCGAGCGGCTCCATGCGCACGAACCACTGATCGGAGAGCATCGGCTCCACCATCGTGTGGCAGCGGTAGCAGTGGCCCACCTGGTGGAGGTGCTCGTCGATCTGGATCAGCTCGCCACTCGCCTGGAGGTCGGCGACGATCCGCTCGCGCGCCGCGAACCGGTCGAGCCCCGCGTAGGGGCCGCCGTTCGCGTTCACCTTCGCGTCGAGATCGAAGATGGAGATCTCTTCAAGGTGGTGCGTGCGGCCCAACAGGAAGTCGTTTGGATCGTGGCCCGGGGTGACCTTGAGAACCCCGGTGCCGAAGTTCAGCGCCACGTAGCCGTCCACAATGACCGGGATCCGCCGGCCGAGGAGCGGCAGGATCACGTGGGCACCGTGCAAATGGGTGTAGCGCGGATCGTCCGGGTGGACCGCCACTGCCGTGTCGCCGAGCAGGGTCTCCGGGCGGGTGGTGGCGATCTCCACGGTCTCGCCGGTGGAGTCCACCCGGTAGAGGAGGTGGTAGAAGGCGCCCTTCACCTCCTCGTGCTCCACCTCCAGATCGGACAGGGCGGTGTGGCAGCGCGGGCACCAGTTCACCAGGTAGTTCGCCTTGTAGATCAGCCCCTCCTCGTAGAGGCGAACGAAGACCTCGCGCACCGCCTTGGAGAGCCCCTCGTCCATGGTGAAGCGGGCGCGCTGCCAGTCGCACGAGGCGCCAAGCCGCTGGAGTTGGTCGAGGATTGCTCCGCCCTTCTCTTCCTTCCACTGCCATACCCGCTCGATGAAGGCGTCGCGGCCGAGGGCGTGGCGGTCGCTCCCCTCGGCGGCGAGCTGACGCTCCACCACGTTCTGGGTGGCGATCCCGGCGTGGTCCATCCCTGGCATCCACAGAACCTCGTCGCCCGCCATCCGCCGCCAGCGCACCAGGATGTCTTGCAGGGTGTTGTTCAGGGCGTGGCCCATGTGCAACACGCCGGTGACGTTGGGCGGCGGGATGACGATCGCGTACGGCGGCTTGGCGCTTGTTGCGTCCGCGTGGAAGTAGCCCGCCGCCAGCCACCGCGCGTACCACTGGGTTTCGATGGGGTGCGGGTCGTAGGTCTTGGGGAGTTCGGACATGGGGGGCTCGCTAGGCTCGCCAGGGGCAAAGGGACGAGGTTGACCGCCGAGGCGCAGAGGGCGCGGAGAACTGCAAACGAAAGATCGGGCGCCGATCGCGCACGCCGCTGCCGTTGCGCCGGTGTGCTGCGATCGCGCTCGGCACCAAGCTCACGGGTAGGCCGGAAAGCGGCCGCACAGCTCGCGGACCTGCGCGCGGATGCGGCTCTGCACCGCGGTGTCCTTGGGGTCGCGAAGGATGGCGTCGATCCAGTCGGCGATCTGGACCACCTCCGCCTCGCCCATGCCGCGGGTGGTGAGGATCGGCGTGCCGAGGCGGATGCCGCTGGTGATCGTGGGCGGCCGCGGGTCGAAGGGGATGCCGTTCTTGTTGCAGGTAATCCCAGCCGCGTGCAGGGCGGACTCTGCGTCGGCGCCGGTGATCCCCTTGTTCTGCAGGTCGACCAGCATGAGGTGGTTGTCGGTGCCACCGGAGATCAGGTTGAAGCCGTGGGCCAGCAGGCGGCCGGCGAGGGCGCGAGCATTCGCCAGGATGCGTGCCTGGTACTCCTTGAACGCGGGCGACAACGCCTCCTTGAAGGCGACCGCCTTGGCGGCGATCACGTGCACCAGCGGCCCGCCCTGGAGGCCGGGGAAGAGGGTCTTGTCGACCGCCGCCGCGTGCTCGTGCTTGCACATCACCATCCCGCCGCGCGGCCCGCGCAGGGTCTTGTGGGTGGTGGTGGTGACGAAGTCGGCGTAGGGAACCGGCGACGGGTGGTAGCCGGTGGCGACCATCCCAGCGATGTGGGCGATGTCCGCCATCAGGTACGCCTTGTGCTCGTTGGCGATGTCGCGGAACCCCTGCCAATCGAAGAAGCGCGGGTAGGCGGAGGCGCCGGTGACGATCATCTTCGGCTTCACGATCGCGGCGATGCGGGCCACCTCGTCCATGTCGATGGTCCCGCTCTCCCGGCTCACCCCGTAGGAGAAGGAGGAGAAGATCTTGCCGGAGAAGGAGACCTTGGCGCCGTGGGTGAGGTGGCCGCCGTGCGCCAGGGCCATGCCGAGGATCTTGTCACCGGGCTTGAGGACCGCGAGGTAGGCGGTCATGTTCGCCGAACTCCCCGAGTGGGGCTGGACGTTCGCGTGGTCGACGCCAAAGAGCGCCTTCGCCCGCTCGATCGCCAGTCGCTCCACCGTGTCGGCATTCTCGCAGCCGGCGTAGTACCGCTTGCCCGGGTAGCCCTCGGCGTACTTGTTGGTGAGCAGCGACCCCTGGGCGGCGAGGACCGCTGCGGAGCAGTAGTTCTCGCTCGCGATGAGGACCAGCGACTCGTTTTCCCGGAGCCGCTCCGCGTCCAGGGCCGTGGCGACCTCGGGGTCGACGGCGGCCACCGCCGGGTAGCGCGTGGTGGACTCACTCATGCCTGTTCTCCTCCGGGTGGCCGCCTCCAGGGGCAGCCACCTTCTGGTTTTCAGAATTCTCGTGAACGTGGAGCTTCGAAAGCCGCCGGGCGTGGCGGCCGCCCTCGAAGGGGGTCTCCAGCCAGATGTTGACGATCTCTTCCGCCACCCCGACGCCGGTAACCCGCTCGCCGAGGACCAGGATGTTGGCGTCGTTGTGGGCGCGCGACATGCGTGCGGTGTAGGTGTTGTGGCACAGGGCCGCGCGCACGCCGTAGAACTTGTTGGCGGCGATCGACATGCCAATGCCGGTGCCGCAGATGAGGATGCCGCGATCAAAGTCGCCGTTGGCGACCCCACTCGCCACCTTCGCGGCGAAGTCCGGATAGTCCACCGACTCCTCGCCGTTGGTCCCCACGTCGACGAACGGGACGTGGTGCACCTGCAAGGCGTGGATCACCACCTCCTTCAAATGCACACCGCCGTGGTCGGCGCCGATGGCCAGCATCACCTGCTCCTTTCGGGTGGCTGCGTCTTGCCACCAAAGCCGTGTTCCGGACCGGGGAAGGTACCCGCCCGGACCTCCGCTGCAAAGCTGGAGAGGGCGGCCACCGTCGCCTCCCCGAGATTTGCGTACCGCTTCACGAAGCGCATTGGCCGGCCGTCGTAGAGGCCGAGGAGGTCGTGGTAGACGAGGACCTGGCCGGCGCACGCCCCCCCCGCGCCGATGCCGATGGTGGGGATGGTGAGCTGGCCGGTGATCGCCGCGGCAAGGTCGCTTTCCACGCACTCCAGCACCACCGCCCACGCCCCCGCCGCTTCCACCGCCGCCGCGTCGGCGAGGAGGCGGTCGCGGTCGCGCTGCACCCGGTAGCCGCCGAGGCGGTGGATCGACTGGGGGGTGAGGCCGATGTGGCCCATCACCGGGATGTCGGCGCGCACGATCGCCGCGATCTGCGCCGCCATCCGTTCGCCCCCCTCCAGCTTCACCGTGGTGGCCCCCCCCTCCTTCACCAGCCGGCCGGCCGCGGCGACCGCCGAAGCGGCGCTCACCTGGTAGCTCATGAACGGGAGATCACCGATCACCACCGCCTCCGGCGCCGCGCGGGAGACCATCTCGCAGTGGTAGACCATCTGGTCGAGGGTGACCCCCAGCGTGTTCGGCCGCCCCTGGACCACCACCCCCAGGGAGTCGCCCACCATGATCGCATCCACCCCCGCCGCCTGCGCGAACCGCGCCCCGGGAAAGTCGTAGGCGGTCACCACCACCAGCCGTTCACCGCCGGCCGCACGGGCCACGAGGTCGGGGATGGAGGCCATGGAAGGTGCGCGTTACGCCGCGGAGGAGAAGGGGGAAAGGAGGGCGGTCGGTGGCCGGGAGGGGGGCGATCGAAAGAGGCCGGTGGTCCGCGAAAGACGCGCAGGATACCACCGCCCCGCCGGCCGCGCGCGGCCGGGCTCTTTCCATTTCGAGCCCGCCCTCGATGACAACACCGGCCTGGCGGTGGACTCCATCGGCCACCCCCTCGCCGGCGAGGTGCGGGTGACCCGCGCACGGCCCGAGTCCCTCGCCGCCTACGGCCTCGACCCGGCCAGGCCGACCGTCGCCCTCCTCCCCAACGGCCGGCGCCACGCTACCGGTTGGGGCTCTTCGTTGCGACGGCACAGCGGCTCCAGCGCGACCTGTTCGATTGCCAGGACCTCCTCTCGCGTGGCCCGACCCTCGGCCGGGAGCGGGTGGACGACGCCGTCGTCGCGAGCGATCTGGTGGAGGTCGCCGCCAACACCGCCTCCCAGGGGGTGGCGCTCCTGCGCCGGCCCATGGTGATCCTCGCGGGAGTCCGCGACCTCGACCGCGGCGGCGCCTCGCAGCGCGCGGCGGAGATCGCGGCGGAGATGGGCACGGCGGTCAACAGTCTCCAGTTAGCAGTTTGTTTTCCCCACCGGCGGCGCGCGGGCGATCGGGGCCGGCGAGGGCGAGTCGTCCGTCGGCCACCCGCGCAGGGCCGACGCCCGGGCCTCTGGCCGGGGAGCGCAAGGGGGGGCGATCGGCGCCCCGATCTTGCTACTCGACCACCCGCGCCAGGGTTCCGCCGCCCAACAGTCGGTCGCCGGTGAACAGGGCGACGGTTTGGCCGGGGGCGGGGGCGCGCACCGGGGTGGCGAAGGTGAGGCGCAACCAGTCGCCGTCGGCCTCGCAGGTGGCGGCGGTGGCCGGGGCGGTGGCGCGGATCTGGGCGGTGCAGTGGCCGTTTGCGGGGAGCGGGGCGAGCCAGTTCATCGCCTCGACCTCGATCTTCCGGTGGTCGAGACAAGCGGCCGGGCCGACCACCACCTCGTTGGTCGCGGGGCGCAGGGCGACCACATAGCAAGGCGCGGCGGCGGCGATCCCGAGGTGGCGGCGCTGGCCAAGGGTGTAGTCGCGGATCCCCGTGTGGCGGCCCACCACCCGGCCTGTCGTATCCACCATCAAGCCGGGCTCGCCGCCGGGACCGCCGGCGCGGGCGAGGAAGTGGCGGTAGTCGTCGTGGACGAAGCAGATCTCGCGGCTCTCCCCCTTCTCCGCCACCGGCAGCTTCAGCTCCCGGGCGAGGGCGCGGGTTGCTGCCTTGGTGATCGCGCCGAGGGGGAAGCAGGCGCGGGCGAGGGCGGCGGGGCGGAGGGTGGCGAGGTAGTACGCCTGGTCGCGGCTGGCATCGACGCCACGCCACAGGGCCGGCTCCGCATCGCCGACCCGGCGGGCGTAGTGGCCGGTGGCGATGGCGGCGCAGGCGAGGCGGTCCGCCTCCTCCAACAGGCGGCCGAACTTGAGCTCGGCGTTGCACGGCACGCACGGCGACGGGGTGCGACCCGCGCCGTAGGCGGCGATGAACGGGGTGACCACCGCGGCGCGGAAGGGTTCTTGGAGGTCGAGGAGGTGGTACGGGAGGTGGAGCACGTCGCAGATGGCGAGGCAGTCGGCGACCGCCGCCATCGAGCAACAGCCGCGCTCGGCGCGCCTGGGGTCGACCTCGCCGCGATCGCGGTACTCGTCCCAGGTCTTCATGGTCGCGGCGATGACCTCGTAGCCGGCGGTGGTGAGAAGGGCCGCGGCCACCGCGCTGTCGACGCCGCCGGAGAGGGCAACGAGGACGCGGCTGCCTGGGGGCGGCAGCCAACCGCAGCGGGCGAGGGCGGGGTGGAGGGTGGCGGAGGCCATGGGGTGGGCCGGGAGGGGAGGCGCGATCTTCCCACGCGCGGGTGGGCCGGGTGGGCTAGGAGCGTGTCGGATCTTGGCCCGAGCTACCGCGGGGAACAGTTTGCGGCCTGGATCCAGCTCTGCTTCGTGGGTCTCCCTCCACGATGCACCACGACAGACGGGTACGGCGGACTCGCGCCCCCCTTCTTTCCGGGGGTGGGCAAGGTCCAACTGGCTCTTCGCTCACCACCGACTCTGGCCGTGGGCCATCCACCGGGCGCGCCGCGCCCACGGTTTCCGCGCCCGGCAAACCGTCAGATCCAATCGAACCAGTCGGAGTCAGGCGGGCAGAAGGGGTTCTCTTCCTTGGCCCACGCCATGGTGACCGGTAGCCAGGGGAGGACCACCTCCATGGCCACTTTCGCGGCCTTGGGGCCGCCGGGCAGGGCGAGCACGAGGGTCTTGTTGGCGATCCCGGCGCGCGGCCGGATGAGGGGGCCAACCGGGCTGCTCTTGCGGATGGCGCGCCACATCTCGTAGGCGAGGAAGAAGAGGTGCTTGTCACAGATTTCGAAGAGGAGCTCGGGCATAAAGTCGTTGGGGGCGATGCCGATCGCGCCGCAGACGAAGATTCCGTCGAACTCCTTGCGCGCCAGCTCGTGCTGCAGGCGCGCCTTCACGAGGTCACGGTTTGCCTCGAGGGTTTCGTTGTAGGTCCCCTCGATCCCGGTCTCGCTCTTCGCGACGAGGGTGGAGAGGATCGAGCAGGTGTGATCCTTACGCCGTTCTTCGTAGCAGTAGTCACGGATTGACAGGGCAAGTACGTGTGCCATTGCAGTGCCTCCACCATCGGGTTACGCGCGGAATCCTTCCTCCCGGCCGCCATCTTAACGGAAGGTAGCGGATCAGGATAAGAGGCCGGGTAAGTGGGCCGAGAAACGTGTCGGACCTTCGCGATCGTGGCCGGGGGCCAAGGGCTTCCGCCTGGCCGCGGTTGCCGGGTCCGGGAAAGAGCTGGCCGCGGATGGACGCGCAGCCACGCGGATGGACGCGGGGGGGTGTACACCGTCGCCGCCGTGGTGCGCTCCAGGTGGAGCCGATCGCCAACATCACCGCAGGGGTCGTGTGTGTGTGCGTCCACCATGCGCGCCCCTGGGGGTTCATGCGCGGCGCGATCGAAAAACCATCTTCCCCTTCCTTCGCACCACGGATCGGATCGGGTCACGGATCGCGGATCGGATTGGGGTCAGGTCTTTACTTTATACTTGAGCGTGGCGCATCGGAGTCCGGTGTTGGACCGGAAGTATAAAGTAAAGGCCTGACCCCAACTATGTGACGTCGCGCTCCTAGCGGCGGGCGGGGTCGGCGGTGTCCACCGCCACCTCGAGGGCCACCGTGGGCCGCTCTTGGTATTGCTGCCACTGGCCGGCGGCGGCGAAGCGCGTCCCCGGTTTGCCGAGGAGGGCGAACATCGCCTGCTTGTATTGCTCGACTCCGGGCTGGGTGAAGGGGTCGACGCCGAGGAGGTAGCCGCTCATCGCCACCGCGCGCTCGAAGAAGGCATACAGAGCGCCGAGGTGGGGCGCGTCGCGGCGGCCGGCGCGGATCAGCATGTTGGGGATGCCGCCGGTGAGGTGGGCAAAGCGGGTGGCGGCGAGGGCCGCCTGGTTCACCTCGGAGAGCGGCCGGCCGGCGAGGTAGGTGAGGCCGTCGCCGTCGTCGCCGCCCGCGGGGATGGCGGGGTCGGCCACCGGGCTCTCCACCGCCAGGAAGGTTTCGATCACCTCGCGCGGCCCCTCTTGCAGCCATTGGCCGAGGGAGTGGAGGTCGGTGGTGTACTGGACGCTCGCCGGAAACAGGCCGCTCGCCTCTTTGCCCTCGCTTTCGCCGAAGAGCTGCTTCCACCACTCGCCGACCCCGGCCAGGCGTACCGACTGGGTGGCGAGGACCTCGATCCGCTTGCCCGCCTGGTGCAGCGCGGTGCGCGCCGCGGCGTAGCGGTACGGGGCGTAGTCGGGCGACGGGGCGGCCTGGCGCATCACCGCCGCCGCGCCGGCCACCAGGCCGTCGATGTCGATGCCGGCGATCGCGATGGGCAGGAGCCCCACCGGGGTGAGGACGGAGAAGCGGCCGCCCACGTCGGGCGGGATGGCGAAGCTCTCGTACCCCTCGGCCCCCGCCAGCCGGCGCAGGGCGCCACCCTCCGGGTCGGTGATCGCGACGATCCGCTCCGCCGCCTTGCGTGCACCGTGGCGGCGGACCAGAAGCTCGCGCAGGAGGCGGAAGGCGACCGCGGTCTCGGTGGTGGTGCCGGACTTGGAGATCACCACCACGGTGAAGTCGCCGTCGTCGATCTCGGCGAGCAGCTCGGCCACCGCCTCCGGGTCCACGTGGTGGCCGGCGAAGCGGATGGTCTGGTCGCTGCCGAGGGCGTCGATCGTCGCCTTGGCGCCGAGGTAGGAGCCGCCGATCCCCGCCACCACGCAGCGCGGCGCCACTTCCCGCAGGCGGGCGGCACAGTCGATCTGGCGGGCGAACTCTGCCGGGTCGAGGGTCTCGGGGAGGTGACGCCAGCCGAGGTAGGCGCTCCCCGGGCGCGGGTCGGAGCCCGACTCGATGCGGGCGTGGACCTCGGGGATTCGGTCGCACAGGGCGTCGAAGTCGGTGGCGACGAGGGCGGCGGTGGCGTTGGTGAGATCGAGGGTGAGCATGGAAAAGACCTCGTGGAAAGCGGTGTGCGCTGCGCGTTCAGCGATCCAACCAGGGCGATGGGCGGGTGAGTTCGGAAAGAGGTCAGACGCCGGTGGTGAGGGCGACGCCAAGGGCGGCGGCGTCGTCGCCGAGGGCGGCGGGGACAAGGTGGACGTCGGTCAGGCCGGCGAACGGAGGCTCCTGATCCATGCCGTCCTTGATGCAGGCGAGGAGGGTGGGGTTGGCGGCGACCACCCCGCCGCCGACCACCATGACCTCGGGGTCGAAGAGGACCGCGAGGTTGACCATCCCCTGGATCGAGCGGCGGCACGCCTCGCCCCAGATTCGTTTCGCCAGCGCATCGCCCGCAGTGGCGGCGGCCATAATCTCGGCGGTGGTCACCGCGGGCAGGCTGGCGAGGGAGCTCTTTTCGCCGGCGGCGATTGCCTCGCGCGCCCGGTTCACCATACCGGCGCCGCCGCTGTACGCCTCCCAGCAGCCGTGGCGGCCGCAGGTGCATAGGGGGCCGTTCGGGTCCAGCACGTGGTGGCCGACCTCCGCCGCCGCCCCCTTGGCGCCGCGCATCAGGTGGCCATCGGTGATGACCCCGCCGCCGACGCCGGTGCCGAGGAAGACCGCGACGCAGTTGCGCTGGCCGAGCGCGGCACCGGCGGCGTGTTCGCCCAAGAGCGCCGCGTTGACGTCGTTCTCCACCCGCACCGGCAGGCGGCAGAGGGTCTCCAGCAGGTCGGCGAGGCGCACGTCGTGCCAGCCGAGGTTGGGCGACTGGTGGACCCGCCGGCCGTCCGCGTCGACCCAGCCGGCGCAGGCGACGCCGAGGCGGAAGATGTGCGGATAGGCGCCGCGCCAGCGGTTCACCTGCACACTCACCGGCCGCACCACCTCGGTGGGATCACCGGCGATCGCGGGCAGGTGGGCGCGGTTGACCACCTGCCCGTCGTCGGCCACCAACAAGAGGCGGACGTGGGTGCCGCCGATGTCGACCCCGATGGTGAGCGGTGGAGGAGGGGGCTTGGGCATGGGAACTGCCGCAGGTGGCGACCGGTGGGCCGCCGGGAGGGGCGGGCATGGGGCCCGCCGGGTCAGGCGCGTGGGGTTGGGGTCACCAAACCTCGGGTTCGCGAGACGACGCTGGGGTGGGGATTAGGCGGAGATGGTCCAGGGGAATCAAGCTCCGGGGCGGTAATGTTCCGTGCGGTCCAGGCGGGCGGTGGCCTCTTGCGCGATCCCTACACCCGCTCCACGCGCATCGCGTAGGTCTCGCCGCTCTTCCCCGCCGCGCGTCCCCAGGTGAGGATCACCCGGTCACCGCGGGCGAGCAGGCGGGCGGCGAGCAGCGGCGGGATGAGCTCGTTCGGGTCGATCGCCGACTCGCCGCGATGGAAGGGCCAGACGCCGTACGAGAGCATGAGGGCGTTGGCCACCTGCGGGTCGGTGGAGAAGGAATAGATCCACGCCCCGGGCCGCTCGCGGGCAATCGAGCGGGCGGTCTGACCGGAGTGGGTCGGGGCGAGGACCGCGCGCACCGCCAGCAGCCCGGCCGCCTGGGCCACCGAGCGGGAGATCGCCTCGGTCACCGTGGCCTCGGCCAGGTCGCTGAGCCGGCGGTGGGGCAGGTCGTTGCCCATCGACGCCTCGGTCTGCTCCGCCACCGCCGCCATGGTGCGCACCGCCTCCACCGGGTAGTGGCCCACCGCGGTCTCGTCGGAGAGCATCACCGCGTCGGTGCCGTCGAGGATGGCGTTGGCGATGTCCGCCACCTCGGCGCGCGTCGGGCGCGGGTTGGCGACCATCGAGTCGAGCATCTGGGTGGCGGTGATCACCGGCTTGCCCGCCTGATTGGCGGCGGCGATGAGCCGCTTCTGGAGCATCGGGACGCCGGCGATCGGGGTCTCCACCCCGAGGTCGCCACGCGCCACCATCATTCCGTCCGCCGCCGCGAGGATGGAGTCGATCGCCTCCACCGCCTCGCCGCGCTCGATCTTGGCGATCACCAGGGCGCGCGAGCCGGCGCGGCGCAGGAGGCGCTGGACCTGCAGGATGTCCGCGGCCGCGCGCACGAAGGAGACGGAGACCATGTCGGCGCCGCAGTCGACGGCGAGGCGCACGAGGGCGCGGTCGCGAGCGGTGATCGTCGCCATGTTGAGATCAACGCCGGGGGCCGAGATCCCCTTGCCCGGGCGCAGCACGCCGCCGACCGTGACCCGGCAGCGGGCGGTCACCCCGTCCGCCATCTCCACCTGCATCTGGATGGTGCCGTCGGCGAGGTAGAGGTGGTGGCCGCGTTTGAGGGCGCGCAACAGCGGCGCGCACGGGGTGTAGAGGTGGTCGCCGTCGCCCGCCCGCCGGCCGACGTGCAGGAGCAGCGCCTGGCCGCGGCGCAGGGTGATCGTTGGCTCGACGAGCTGGCCAATGCGGATCTTCGGCCCGGGCAGGTCCATGAGGATCGCCACCGGCCGCCCCAGCTCCTCCGCCACCCGGCGGATCATCGTGACCGTGTCGCGGTGCTCCGCCTCGGTGCCGTGGGAGAGGTTGATGCGGCACACCGCCACCCCGGCGCGTAGGAGCCGCTGGAGGGTGGTGGCCGAGCGGCTCGCGGGGCCGAGGGTGGCGACGATCTTGGTCTTGTGGTTGGGGAGTCGCATAGACGGATCTCATCGACCGGTGGCGGGTGAATCACAAATGGGGCGGCGGGGGCGGGCCACCGGCCGCCGCCGGCCGCCGTTGGGGATTGGGAGATGGGGGGGAAGGTCAACCCTGTGGGTCGGCGAGGATGACGAGGGGAGAGAGCCGCCACAATCCTCGCCGGCCAGCGGCCCCCACCAGCCCCCCAATCCTCAACCTCCATCCCCCATTCCGCACGCGCCGCCCTGTGGGCCGGCGAGGATGACGGGGGCGATTCCCCGAACAATCTTGCCGGCTACCGTGGGCCGTCGCTCAGAACCGTTGCACCTCGACCGCCACCTCGGTGGGGGTGCGGGGGGCGGCGTGGAGGGTGAAGTCACGCCAGGGGAGGGCACTGATCGCCGCGGCGAGGGTGACGGCGTCGCTGGTGGTGCGAAGCCGCAGGTGCAGGGTGCGGTCGGTATAGGCGTCGCGCTGGACCTCGGTGACGCCGGCGACGCGCGCCCGGATCAACTCGGCGAGGTCGATGCCGGCGCCGTAGCTCGGCAGGGGCGCGAGGGTGACGGTGATCCACCGGTCGTTCGGCGCGGCGTGGCTCGGCCGCAGGAGGGGGGAGAGGTGGGCAACGAGGTCGGTGACCGCCTGCTCCTCCGCCTCGCCCCAGGCGAAGTCGAGGTTGGAGATGATGGAGCTGCCGCGCCCCTGGAGGAGCGCCTTCACCGTCGCCCCCTCGCCCTGCAGGCGGCCGGTGAGCAAGACGGCGATCTGCTGTCGCCCATCACTCGCCTGGGAGAGGTCGGAGGTGGCCTCCACCTGGAGGTGGTGGGGAGCCTCCCCGTCGCCGGTCTTCCACCCACCGGCGCGTATCGCGGAGGTGAGGCGGGCGCGCAAAGGGTCGAGCCGCGTCGGATCCGCGAACGCCTCGGCCCCGTGCAGGTCGAGGGTGAGATCGATGGCGGCCCGGGGTCCGAGGCTGAGGGCGGTGCGCAGTTTGGGGCGGTCGACCCAGGCGCGCAGGCGCAAGAGGTAATGGTCGTTGGGGAGGGTGGTGAGGGGTGGGGCCGGGATGGCGGTGGGTGCCGGCGCCACGGCGCCGGGCGCGCCGGGGGGTGGGAGGTCCGGGAGGGCGGTGGTTCCGGCCGCGCCCACCCCCGTCGCCTTCTCGTCCCCGCTGAGGCGGTAGCCATCGGCGAGGAGCTGGTACGCCTCCACGTAGTCGCGGGCCTGAGTGCGTAACCGCTGGGCGAGCGCCGGTCGATCGGTGAGCGTGCCCACCCCCGCCTCGTCCTCGGCGGCGACCGCCACCGCCTCGCTAAAGAGGCGGTCGAGGGCCTGGCTGCGCGCCGCCTCGGCGTCGCCGTTGACGATCGGGACCACCGCCTCCACCTCGATCGCCGCCGCCGGGTCGAGGGGCGTGGGTGCGGCGGCAAGGAGGGTCGCGGCGACCAGAAGTGGGAGGAGCCGGCCCATGGGGGAGGGAGATTGCCGCGGCCACCAGGTGGGTGGAAGGGGCAACCCTTGCGGCGCCCGGCCCGTTGCATAAACCTTCGCGCTCTTCGTGGCCGGGGCGAGGGGCCCGGGACCGCCCTCCCGCGGGCCGGCGAAGGTGACGTTCAGGCCAAGCGAAATCGGGATCGCGATTGGGATCGACAGACCATGGGACGGAGAGACGAGAGGCGTGACACCTGGGCCATGGGGGAGGAGCGCGAACAATCCCGCTCCACCGCGACTGCGGCCATCCAGCCCTATTCCCTACCCCCCACCCCCTATTCCCTCTCCCGTTAGCCCCATGGCCGAGTCCATCTACAAGGCGACGCTGAATCTTCCGCAGACCGCCTTCCCCATGAAGGCGAACCTGGCGCAGCGGGAGCCGGAGCGGCTGGCGCGGTGGGCGGCGATGGACCTCGCCGGGCAGATCGAGCGGGCGCGCGCCTCTGCCCCGTCGTTCACCCTCCACGACGGCCCGCCCTACGCCAACGGCCACCTGCACATGGGCCACGCCCTGAACAAGGTGCTGAAGGACATCATCCTCAAGGTGCGCACCATGGAGGGGCGGCGCGCCATCTTTGTGCCCGGCTGGGATTGCCACGGTCTGCCCATCGAGCGGCAGGTGGACAAGGAGCTCGGGAGCCGCAAGCGCGAGCTGGATGTGCTCGCCTTTCGCCAGGCGTGCCGCGACTACGCCACCCGCTTCGTCGCCATCCAGCGCGACGAGTTCCGCCGCCTCGGGGTCCTCGGCCGGTGGGATCGTCCCTACCTCACCATGGACCCGCACTACGAGGCGACCATCGTCCGCGAGTTTGCGCGGATGATCCGCAACGGCCACGTCTACCACGGCCGCAAGCCGGTCCACTGGTGCGCCACCTGCGTCACCGCCCTGGCCGAGGCGGAGGTGGAGTACGCCGACCACACCTCGCCGTCGATCTACGTTGCCTTCCCGGTGGTGGGTGGGGCGCGGGCGCTGGACCCGGCGCTTCCCGACCTTCCCCTGGCGGCCATCATCTGGACCACCACCCCGTGGACCCTGCCGGCGAACCGCGCGGTCTGCGTCCACCCGGAGATCGACTACGTGGTGGTGCGCGTGGGCGAGGCCACGTATCTGGTGGCGGCCTCCCTCCTGCAAGCGGTGGCCGGGGTGGTGGGGTGGTCGGAGCCGGAGCTTCTTGGCCACTACCGCGGCCACGACCTCACCGGGCTTACCTACACCCACCCCCTCACCGGCGGGCGCCACCCGGTGATCCCCGGCGACCACGTCACCCTCGACGCCGGCACCGGCCTGGTGCACACCGCCCCGGGCCACGGCCAGGAGGACTACGCGGCGGGGCAGGCGCACGGTTTGGAGGTGTACGCGCCGGTGGACGACCACGGCCGGTTCACCGCCGAGGTGGGTCCACCCCTGGCCGGCGAGGCGGTCTTCGCGGCGAACCCGAAGGTGGTGGCGATGGTCGCCGCGGCCGGGGCGCTGCTCGCCCACCTCGACATCACGCACAGCTATCCGCACTGCTGGCGGTGCAAAAAGCCGGTGATTTTTCGCGCCACTCCCCAGTGGTTCATTGCCATGGAGGCGGGGGCGCTGCGGGCGCGCGCCCTGGCGGCGATCGAGGCGGTCCAGTGGATTCCCGCTTGGGGGCGCAACCGGATCTACGCGATGGTGGAGAACCGTCCCGATTGGTGCATCTCTCGCCAGCGCCAGTGGGGGGTGCCGGTCATCGCCTTCCACTGCCGGGGGTGCGGCGTGCCGTTCACCGACGCGGGCGCCGCCGAGCGGGTCGCCGACGCGGCGGAGCAGGAGGGGGCGGACTGCTGGTATACCCACCCGCTCACCGACTGGCTCGGCGAGGGTGCCTGCTGTCCCGCCTGCGGTTCGACCGACCTCGCCCCGGAGCACGACATCCTCGATGTCTGGTTCGACTCGGGGGTCAGCCACGCGGCGGTCTTGCTTGCCACCGGCGGGCTCACCCACCCCGCCGACCTCTATTTGGAAGGCAGCGACCAGCACCGTGGCTGGTTCCACTCGTCGCTCCTCGCGGCGCTGGCCGCGGGACGGGAGGTGCCGTACCGGGCGGTCCTCACCCACGGCTTCGTGGTCGACGGCGAGGGGCGGAAGATGTCCAAGTCGGAGGGCAACGTCATCGCCCCGGAGGAGATCATCAAGCCGAACGGCGCCGACCTCCTGCGCCTGTGGGTCGCCTCGGAGGACTTCTCTGATGATCTGCGCCTCTCGCCCGAGATCCTCAAGCGGCTCGGCGATGGCTACCGGCGGATCCGCAACACCCTGCGCTTTCTCCTCGGCAACCTCGCGGACTTCGACCCGGGCCGCGACGCGGTCGCGAACGACCAGATGGAAGAGCTCGACCGCTACGCCTTGCACCAGCTCGCGGGGGTGAGCGAGCGGGTCCGCCAGGCGTACGACAGCTACCAGCTCCACGCCGTCTACCACACGCTCCACACCTACTGCATCACGGATCTCTCCGGCTTCTACCTCGATATCCTCAAGGACTGTCTGTACACCGAGGCGGCCGCCGCGCCGCGCCGCCGCTCGGCCCAGACCGCGGTGTGGAAGATTGCCGAAACACTTATCCGCCTGCTCGCCCCAATCCTTTGCTTCACCGCCGACGAGGCGTGGGAGTACCTGCCGGCGGTGGCCGGACGGGAGGAGTCGGTCCACCTCGCCCGCTTCGCTGAAGCCTCCCCCTTCGACCCGGAGCTGGCGAGCCGCTGGGAGGGGCTGCGGGCGGTGCGTGGCCAGCTCCTCGCGGCGCTGGAGCGGGCGCGGGCGGCGAAGGTGATTGGCGGTGGCCTGGAGGCGGCGGTCACCCTCTACGCGGAGGGCGATACCCTCGCCTTGCTGCGCGCCTACGACCACCAGCTCGCCACCCTGTGCATCGTCTCCCAGGCGCGAGTGGCTTCCCTCGCCGAGATCCCCGCCGGTCTGGCGGTCGAGGCGGGCGAGCCGCGGGTGGCGGTGGCGGTGGTGGCCGCCGCGGGCGAGAAGTGCGACCGCTGCTGGCAGATCCTGCCCGAGGTGGGTAGCCAAGCCGGCCACCCGGGCCTCTGTTCCCGCTGCGCGGCGGTGGTGCGTGGCGGAGGTGGGGGGGGGTGATGGCTCTCCCCGGTCAGGCCACCATGGCGTCCCGTTTCGCCCCCCTCCTCGCCCTGTCGCCCCTGGTGGTCTGGCTGGATCAGTGGACGAAGGTTTTGGTGGTGCGGCAGATGGTCCTCTATCAGTCGCACGACCTGCTCCCCGGCTGGTTCGCCTTCACCTACATCCAGAACCGGGGCGCGGTCTTTGGCATCCTCGCCGGTCACAACCAGTGGTGGCGGCTGCCGCTCTTTCTCGGTCTGGCGGCGGTGGCGGTGGTCCTGCTGGCTCTCTACTACGCCCACTCGCGGCCGGAGCAGACCCTTTTGCGCAACGCCCTCGCCCTGGTCCTCGGTGGCGCGATCGGCAACGTCATCGACCGGATTCGCCTTGGCTACGTGATTGACTTCCTCGACTGCTCTTGGCACGGCCACCACTGGCCCGCCTTCAACCTCGCGGATGCGGCGATCACCACCGGCATTGGCCTGATGCTCCTCGACGGGCTATTGGAGGGGCGCCGGCACAAGGAGACGGCGTAGCGCCAGGGCGAGCCCGCCGATCGCCCCATGTCCGCCGATCATCCCATGGAAGAGAGTGCCGATCGCGGGGTGCGCGAGATCCGCATCGACCCGATCGTCCCGACCGACTCGGTCCTCGTCTCCACCGCGCGCAACATGCGCCCCAGGCGCGCTGAGGAACCCGCCCCGCGCGATCGGCGCGACCACCTGGCCGCCTGTGCCTTTTGCACCGGCAACGAGGCGCAGACGCCGCCGGAGATCGCCCGCCTGCCCGCCACCGGCCCGTGGGCGATCCGCATCGTGCGCAACCTCTACCCGGTGGTCGATGACGCGGGGGGGGTGGCCGGCCTCACCTTTGGCCTCCAGCACGCCATCGACGGCTACGGTCGCCACGAGGTGATCATCGACCATCCGCACCACGGGATCTGCCTCCACGAGATGGCCGAGAGCCACCTGGCGACCCTGTTCGCCGCCTACCGGCTGCGCGTTGGCCAGCTCTACGCCGGCGACGCGCGGTTACGCTACGTCCTCGTGTTCAAGAACTTCGGCCCGGCCGCCGGGGCGAGCATGGGCCACACCCACAGCCAGATCGTCGCCTTGCCGGTGGTGCCGAAGAACGTGGCGGACGAGCTCCACCACAGCCGGGCGTACTACGAGAAGAGTGGCCACTGCGTCTTTTGCACCCTGCTCGACGAGGCGCTCACCTTCGAGGCGACCCTCTACGACCGCCGCTCGGGCGAGGTGGTGCGCCACATTCACGTTGGCCAGTACGTGGTCGAGCGGGGGGAGCGGTTCATCGCCATCAAGCCGTTCGCCAGCCGCTACGAGTGGGAGGTCCACATCCTCCCCCTCGACCACGCCAGCGACTTTGTGGCGGCCAGCGACGGAGACCTTGCCGACCTCGCCCGGGTGGTGCGGCGTACCATGGCGCGCCTGGAGGCGGTGGTGGGCGGCGTCCAGTACAACCTCTTCCTCCACGCCCGGCCGCCCGGACCGCGCTACACCCCGCACGCGGCCAGCTACCACTACCACCTGGAGATCTGCCCGCGCTCCACCATCCCGAGCGGCTTCGAGTTGGGCTCCGGCCTGTTCATCAACACGATCAGCCCGGAGGCGGCGGCAAAACGGTTGCGGGCGGTGGTCCTGGAAGGCGACGACGAGCCCCACCCCCGCTAGTCGGCGCGGGTCGCGAGGTGCCGGTCGGAGGTTGGCGATCGTGGCGCGACGCGGGGGGAGCGAGGCCGGACTGGCGCCGTGCGGCGAGCCCCCCACCCGTAGGCGCCGGTCGGAGCCACGGGTTGGAGCTTGCGCTGCTGCGCTCCAGCACACGGTGGCCGAGAGCGAAGGAGTCAGGGCCGGGGTGCGCGAGGGCGAGGCGGCCGAGCGCTCCTGACCCGTTCGACCCCTTCGGGGCTTGTCGCTCGATGGGGAGCTAGCAACGACGCCGCCACGAACCACGGCAAAGGCTCGACCCCTTCGGGGTTTCTCGCTCCATGGGAGTGGGCCGGCAAGGCGGCGCACACGGAACCGCAGAGCAAGGGGTGCGGCAAACCGATGCGGGCGCGCGTGTGAACCGCTCCCCCCAACCCACCCTGCACCCCGCTTCAGCGGGTGGTGCGCCAGCCCGATGCGCCGCCCCTCCCGCACCACCCTCTTGAGCCCCCAGGAGGAGGGGTGGCTGAGCCCGCGCGGGGGGGGTGGATCGGAGTGGCCCCCAGGAGCCCGTCGCGTGGTCCTGCGGCCGATTGCAACGGCGGCTTGTTAGCGCCGGGGTGAAACGGTCTGCGACCGGCTCCGCAAGCGCATCCCGCCCCCTCTCAGTCGCCCCCCCCCCGCCGGTACGTTTCCCCAACGGCGAGGGGGGGTAGGGGCTACCGCCTTACTCGCCCTCTTCCTGCTGGGCGCGCAGCTTCTCCAACAGCGCCGCGCCCATGGCGGTCTCGGGCATGGTTTCATGCTCCATGTAGCGCTCCACCTGCTCGCGCTCCTCCTGGTTTTGGAGGGCGCGCATGGAGAGGCCGATCTTGTGCTGGGCCGGGTCGAACTTGATCACCTGGGCGTGGACCTTGTCGCCCACCTTGAGGACGTCGGAGACCGAGCGGATCTGCTCGGTAGAGATCTCGGAGATGTGGATCAGGGAGTCGACGTCGTTGCCCAGGTCGACGAAGGCGCCGAACTCGGTGATCTTGGTCACCGTCCCATCGACCACCGAGCCGATGGAGATGTTGCCCGCCACCTGCTGCCACGGGTCCTCTTGGATCTGCTTGATGCCGAGGGAGATGCGCTCCTTCTCCTTGTCGATGGCGATCACCACGGCCTCCACCTCGTCGCCCTTGCTGAGCAGCTCGGACGGGTGCTTCACGTGCTCGGTCCACGACAAATCGGAGATGTGGACGAGGCCGTCGATCCCCTCCTCCAGGCCGATGAAGACGCCGAAGTCGGTGATGTTGCGCACCGTGCCGCTGATCCGCGAACCCACCGGGTAGCGCTCCTCGATGGAGTCCCACGGGTTCGCCTCGACCTGCTTGATGCCAAGGGAGATGCGCTTGTTGGCGGCGTCGATGTTCAGCACCATCGCGTCCACCACGTCGCCGAGGTTCACCACCTTGGAGGGGTGCTTCACCCGCTGGGTCCACGACATCTCGGAGACGTGGACGAGCCCCTCGATCCCCTCCTCCAGCTCGATGAAGGCGCCGTAGTCGGTGATCGACACCACCTTGCCGCTCACCCGGTCGTTGACCCGGTACTTCTGCTCCACCGCGACCCACGGGTCTGGGGTCTTCTGCTTGTAGCCGAGAGAGACGCGCTCGCGCTCGCGATCGAACTTGAGGATGACCACCTCCACCGCGTCGCCGATGGTGAACACCTCGGACGGGTGGCCGATGCGCCCCCAGGAGATGTCGGTGATGTGCAGCAGGCCGTCGATGCCGCCGAGATCGACGAAGGCGCCGTAGTCGGTGAGGTTCTTCACCACCCCCTTGACGATCTGCCCCTCCTGGATATTGGAGAGGATCTTCTCCTTCATTCCGGTGCGCTGCTCCTCGAGGAGCTGGCGGCGCGACAAGACGATATTGCCGCGCGCCTGGTTCATCTTGATGACCTTCATCTCCAGGGTCTGGCCGAGCACCCGGTCGAGGTTACGCACCGGCCGGATGTCCACCTGCGAGCCCGGGAGGAAGCCGCGGATACCGCCGAGATCGACCGACAGGCCGCCCTTGATTCGGCTGACCAGGGTCCCTTCGAGGGCCTCCCCCTTCTCGAAGAACTCCGCCACCTTGTTCCAGATCTTGATCTTGTCCGCCTTCTCCTTGGAGAGGACCACCTGGCCGTTGTCGTCCTCCACCTCTTCCAGATAGAGATCGACCGCGTCCCCCACCTGGATGTCCGCCGAGTTGCTGCGGCGGAACTCCTTCATCAACAGGACCCCCTCCGACTTGAACCCCACATCGACGATCACCTCATCCTTGCCGACGCTGATGATCGTCCCCTGGATCAGGCTCCCCTGGGCCGCGTTCTGGAAGGTCTGGGCGTAGAGCTGCTCCATCTGCTCGGTGGTGAGCTGCTCATCCGGGACGTCCGGGAACTCGAGGGTTGGGATGGTCGCGACCGCTACCGGCGTGGTCGCGCGGCGATCGGTTTCGGGAGTGGAGGGCTGGGAATCCTGCTGATTCATGCGCTGTCCTTTCGCCCGTGGAGGGCGAGGGTGGACCGCTCGCGCGGCCCGGGAAGGGGTTAGGAGAAGGGGTCGGCGACCCAAATGGTGCGAAGCGCGCCTGTTTATCAGAATGGGCCGCTTCCTGTCCATGAACGCGGGCGCCCCATGCGCCGAGACGGCGCGCAACCGGTGGGTGCTGGCGGTCGGGGAGTCCCTCTGCGTGGCTCCCTTCGTGGTCGCGGGCGAGCCACCCCAGGCGCGGCCCCCCGTGGTGCAACCCCCTCCCTGGCGGCCGGCCGCCGCCGGGTTGGGGATTGGGGGATTGGGGATGCGGGATGGGGGGAAGGTCGGCCCAGCAAGCCGGCGAGGATGATGGGGGGAGAGAACCGTCACCATCCTCGCCGGCCGCTGGCCCCCACCAGCCCCCCAACCCCCAACCATCATCCCCCGTCCCGGCCGCCGCGGGGGGGGGCCGCGGTGGAGAAGTTGCGGGTTGGAGGGAGGGAGCGCGGGCCAGGAGGGAGCCGCGCACGGTGACCCCGCACCTCGGCCGGTGGCCGTTGGGTGGCGCAGGTCTGCGCCGCTACGGTCCCCCGACCGGCGGGGGCTTCCCCCCGCTCCCGAAGGATCAGGGACATGGGGGAGATCCGTAACCGCGGCGATGGCGGCTTCCCCCCGCTCCCGGAGGATCAGGGACATGGGGGAGATCCGTAACCGCGGCGATGGCGGCTTCCCCCCGCTCCCGAAGGATCAGGGACATGGGGGAGATCCGTAACCGCGGCGATGGCGGCTTCCCCCCGCTCCCGGAGGATCAGGTGGGTTGGCGAAGGGTGGCTCGGAGTCTGGCGGACCTTGGCGATGGTCACGGGCACGAGCGGGCGCGGTCCCGGATGCAGACTTGCTCGTCGCGCCCGTCGCGCCCGTCGCGCCCGTCGCGCCCGTCGCGCTCGTCGCGCTCGTCGCGCTCGTGGGGCTAGGCGACGAGAACGGCCCGCGAACCTTGGCCCACGAGTCCTGGCCGCGTGCGCTCGCCGCAGTCGATCGGGACAAGGTCCGACGGCCTCCGAGCCTGCCGCGCTCAGGGGTTTTCCTACTCGTACCTCCGTCCCTCCCGTATAGTCCCGCCCATGGTCACCCTTCTGGCCGTGGGCGACATCCACCTCGGGCGGCGTCCTACCCTCCCCGACCTCCTCGCGGAGCACGGGGTGGCGGCGGCCGAGCTGACCCCGGCGGCGGTGTGGCGGGCGACGGTGGCGGAGGCGGTGCGCCAAGAGGTGGACGCGGTCTGTCTCGCCGGTGACGTGGTGGACACCGCCGCCGACCGGTTCGAGGCGTACGGCCACCTGGAGGCGGGGGTCCGGCGGCTGGTGGCGGCGGGGATCCAGGTCTACGGCGTCGCCGGCAACCACGACGTGGAGGCCTTGCCGCGCCTGGCGCGGCGCATCGACGGCTTCCACCTCCTCGGCGCGGGCGGCCGCTGGGAGGTTGCGGAGATCGGTGGCCACGGTGACCGGTGCGAGCTCCTCGGCTGGTCCTTCCCCGACCGGCGGGTTGCCTCCTCTCCCTTGGCGGGGGGTCTGCCGGCGCGCCACGCGGCCACGTCGCGGATCGGCCTTTTGCACTGCGACGTGGACGGCCACTCCGCCTACGCCCCGGTTGCGCGGACCGCCTTGGAGGCGGCGGACGTGGACGGCTGGCTTCTCGGCCACGTCCACCGTCCCGATCCCCTCCGCGGCGCGCGCCCGATCGGTTACCTCGGCTCCCTCATGGGGCTCGACCCGGGCGAGCTGGGACCCCACGGCCCGTGGCGGGTGGGGGTGGACGGGACCAGGGTGGCGGCGACCCACCTCCCCCTCGCCCCCCTGCGCTGGGAGGGGGAGGAGGTGGCGGTGGCGGAGATGCAGGGCATGGCGGGTGGGCTGGAAGAGGCGGTGGGAGAGGCGGTGGTGGGGGCGCTGGAAACGATCCACCACCGCCTCGCCGCGGCGCCGCCGCCGCGCGCGGTGGGTTGCCGCCTGCGCCTGGTGGGTAGCCACCCGGACCACGCGGCGATCCGAGCCCTGGCCACTGGCGACGCGTTGGGCCGCACCAGCGTCGTGCGTGGCGACACGGTCTACTTCGTGGAGCGGATCATCGACGACGCCCTGCCGGCGGTGGACCTCGCCGCCCTCGCCCGCGGCGATGACCCGCCGGGGCTGCTGGCCCGCCACCTCCTCGCCCTCGACGGCGACGGGGCGAGCCCGCTGGTGGGCCGTGCCCGCGCCGCCCTGGCCCAAGTGGCGGCGCGGCCGTGGCCAGGGCTCGAGCCGCTGGACGACGAAGATCCGCGGCCTTTGTTGCGGCGCGCCGGTGTTCGTCTTCTGGAGCAACTTCTCGCCCAGCAGGGGGGGCGATGAGGCTCGCAGCGCTTCATTGTCGCCGCCTGCCGGGGATCGACGCCCCCTTCCAAGTGGAGGCGTTCGCGCCGGGGCTCAACCTGGTGGTGGGGCCGAACGGCATCGGCAAGTCGTCTTTGTGCCGTGCCATCGCCGCCACCTTGTGGCCGGAGCAGGCGGCGGCGGCGGTGGAGGTGGAGGCGGAGTGGGACCACGCCGGCCACCGCCTGCGCGCCACCTGCCGCGATCGCCGCGGCCATTGGGAGGGCGCGGTGCCGGCGTTGCCCGCCGCCCACCTTGCGCGCGGCTACACCCTCGGGGTGCGCGACCTCCTCGACCCGGTTGCCACCGCCGACCGCGCCATTGGCGAGGCGATCCGGGTGGAGATGGCGGGCGGCTACGACCTCGGTAGCGTGCGCCGTGGGGTGACCCTCGGGCCGCGTCACGGCCAGCACGAGGCGCGCGAGTTGCAGGCGGCGGAGCAGGCGCGGGCGCGCATCGTCGCCACCCACCGCGCCCTCGCGGAGGAGGCGGCCGCCCTGCCCGAGTTAGAACAGGCGCGGGCACGGGCCCTGGCGGCGCAGGAGCGGCTCGATCGCCTCACCGCCGCTGCCGATCTGGCGCGCGCCCGCGCCGCGGTGGCCGCGGCGCGGGCGCGGGTCGCCACCCTTCCCGCCACCCTGGCCCACCTCACTGGCCAGGAGCGCGACCAGCTTGCCAAGCTCAGCCGCGCGGCGGCGGCGGCCGGCGCGGAGGTGGCCGAGGTGGAGGCGGACCTCGCTCGGCTACGCGCCCGGGCGGCGGCGACGGCCCTACCGGGCGGGCCGGTGGACGAGGTGGCCGGCAACGCCGCGCTGGCGTCGGCGCGCGCGCTCATCGAGCTGGAGGGCGAGGTCCGGCGGGCGGAGGGCGAGCGCGCCGCGGCCGCCGCCGAGGAGGCGGCGATTGGCGGCACGGGGGAGCTCGACGCGGCGGAGGTGGCGCGGCTCGAGGGGCTAGTGGAGCGGCTCCTCGACCACCGCCAGCGGCTCCGCGAGGTGACCACCCGTCTCGACCTCTTGGGGGAGGCGGAGGGGAGCGAGGAGCCGGCGCGCCTGCACCAGGCCGAGTCGGCACTCGCGCGCTGGCTGGCGGTGGCGGAGGGGGGGCCGCCGCTCCCGCGTTGGCTCCCCCTCCTCGGCATGCTGGCGCTCGTCGCTGGCATCGCCCTGATCTTCGTCATCGGCGCCTACGCCGCCCTGCCCCTCGGGGCAGGCGTTGGCCTCTTGTCCTACTTCATGGCGAGCAAACAGACCGCGCGCCGCGGCGCCGAGCAACGCGCGGTGGCCCAGGACCTCTACGCCGAGGGGCGCCTGGCGCCGCTGGCGGCATGGACGCGCGCGGCGGTGGAGGAGCGGCTTGGGGCGGTGCGCGAAGAGCTCGCCCGCGCCACCCAGCAGCGCGTCGCGGCGGAGGAGCGGCGCCGCCTGCAGGGCGAGCAGGCGGCCCTGGCCGCGGCTGGGGGTGATCTTGCGGTGGAGGAGCAGGCGTGGCGCGCGCGCCTCGGTATCGCCGCGGGCCCCAGCCTCCACCTCCTCGACCTTGGCCACCGTTTCGACCAGCGCCGGCGGGTCGTTGGGGCCGTTGCCGCAGCCGCGGCGCGGCTGGCGAAGGCCAGCGCGGACGCGGCGGATCAGCGCGCCGCGGTGGAGGGATTTTTTGCTCCCTACCTCACCGCTGGCGGTACGCCGGTCACCCCAGCCCCCGCCCTCGCCAGCGCGGGGCCGGCCTTGGGGGCGGCGGTGGAGACGGTGGTGGAGCGGTCGCGGAACCATCGCCAGGCGGTACGGGAGGTCGCCGAGCTGGAGCGGCGGCGCGCCCAGACGGTAGCGCGGCTGGAGGCGGCGGAGGCCGAGCGGCACGCCCTGCTCGCGCGCGCCGGCGTCGCCGTGGAGGCCGACCTCGTGGTCCTTCTCGACCGCCTTCCTGACTACCGCCAGGCGGCGGCCGAGGTGGAGCGGCAGGAGGGGCGGATCGCCGAGCTCGAGGCGCGCCTGGCGGACGAGCCGGTGCTCCGTGTTCTCTCCGCGAAGGAGGCGGATCAGCGCCTCGCCGCCTGCCGGGAGGAGGCGGCGACCCTCGACGGGCTTGCCCGGCAGGTGGGCGACATCGAGGGCAGGATCCGTGAAGCCACCGAGGGCGACGCCCTGGAGGCGAGTCGCGCGGTCGAGGGTGTGGCGCGCGCGGCCCTCGCCAGCCGGCGCGCCGAGGCGTTCGAGGCGGCCGCCGCCGCCTTCCTCCTCGACCTGGTAGAGGAGGAACACCAAGAGGTCGCGCGGCCGCCCGTGCTGGCGCGGGCGAGCGGCTGGTTCGCCGCCTTCACCCACCAGCGCTACACGGTGCGGGTCGCCGACCACGGCGAGCTGGTGGCGGAGGAGAGCGACAGCGGCGCCGTGCGCGGACTCGCCGAGCTCTCCGACGGCACCCGCGCCCAGCTCTTGCTCGCCGTCCGCGTCGCCTTTGCCACCCACCACGAGGCGGGCGTCGCCCTGCCGCTGATCTTGGACGAGGCCCTGTCGCTGGCCGACCCCGAGCGCTTCGACGCGGTCGCCTCGGCCCTCCTCGCCCTGGCGCACGACGGCCGGCAGATCTTCTACCTCACCGCCAACCCCGGTGATTGCGGCCGCTGGAGCCGGTTGTGCGCGGCCCGCGAAGAGTCGCCGCCGCACCTCATCGACCTGGCGGCGGTGCGTCTCGGCCAGCATGTGCTCGACCTCGACTCCCTCACCGTCGCGCCAGCCGTCGCGGTACCGCCGCCCGCGGGCTACACCGCCGAGCAGTACGGCGTGGCCCTCGGCGTCGCCCCCCCAGATCCGGAACGGCCCGCGGCCCTGGACCTCTTCTTCCTCCTGCGCGACGACCTGCCCCTCCTGTACCGCCTGCGCGCCGGGGCGCACGTCGCCACCGTCGGCCAGTGGCGCACCCTGGCGCGCGGCGGTGGCGGCGCGGCGGTGGCGAGCTCGGCCGAGGCGGCCCGCCTCGACGCCCTTGGCCAGCTTGCCGAGGCCACCTTTGCGGCCTGGCGGCAGGGGCGCGGCCGGGCGGTGGAGCGGCCGGTGCTGGTGGCGAGTGGGGCGGTGAGCGACCGCTACCTCGACCCCCTCGCGGAGCTCGCCGCGGAGGTTGGCGGCGACGCCCGCGCCCTCCTCGCCCGCCTCGAACGGCGCGGCGGCGATCCGCGCAGCCACGGCTTTCGGGCGAACAAGCGCGAGGAGCTTGCGGCCTATTTGCGCACCGAGGGGTACCTCGACCCGCGCCCGCCCCTCGACCCCGAGACGCTCCGCGCCCGCCTCCTGGCCGAGCTTGCTCCGGCGCTCATCGCCGGCGCGCTGAGCGCGGCGGAGGTCAGCCAGCGGGTCGCCGAGCTGACCGCCCTGCTCGACCGGTCGCTGGACGAGCGCCTGGTGGCGCACGGGTGAGGCGCACGCCGCCGGGTCGGTTGCCGATAAGAAAGCCATGATTCGCCTTCTCGCCCTCTTCCTTACCCTCGCCCTCGCCGCCCCGGCGGCGGCGGACATCTACCGTTACCGCGGGGCCGACGGCACCGTCTGCTTCACCGACACCCCGCGCCGGCCGGGCGATCGGCCGGTGATCTCGGTACCTCGCCGCCCGGACCCCTCCGCGCCGCGCGACCTCTCCCACGGTCCCCGGTTCAACGCCACCGTGAGTCGCGCCGCCACCGACACCGGTCTCGCCGCCGATCTCCTGCACGCGGTGATCGCCACCGAGTCCGGCTACGACCCGCACGCCGTCTCCCCCAAGGGGGCGATGGGGCTCATGCAGCTCATGCCCGCCACCGCCCGCGACCTGGGGGTGGCCGACCCGTACGATCCCGAGGAGAACGTCCGCGGCGGCGCCCGCTACCTGCGCACCCTCTACGACCGCTTCGGCGACCTCACCCTGGCGCTTGCCGCCTACAACGCCGGCCCCGACCGGGTGGTCCAGTACGGCGGTGTGCCGCCGTTCGCGGAGACCCGCACCTACCTCGACCGCCTGCGCGCCTGCTACCCCGAGGGGAAGTGGCAGCAGCCCGAGGCCAGGGCGAGCCAGCCCGAGGTCAAGCGCCACCCGGCCTCCTCCCCGCGCAGCCGCATCTACCGCGTCCGCCTCGCCAGTGGCGAGATCCTCTACACCAACATTGCGCGGTAGGGCGTACCGCGCCGAGGCGCAACGCGGAGCGACCAAAAATGGCTCGCGCCAACCCCGGTCACGCGCGCCGCTTGGGGCGATGGGGGTGGAGGGAGTGGGGCCAAGGCGGTGGCTCGCGGGGGCAATCTTGAAGCCGGGGATTGGTGGGAATTGGGTAGGGATCGGCTACTTGGCAGCAAAGAGGCGCGGGCGCGGCGCGCGCGAGGGGAGAGGCGTGCTATGGCACACACGCCTCACGGGCGTGCCGCGGGCGCTTCGCGCGCGAGGGGAGAGGGCGGGTCGTGGGTCGGGTGCGGGCGGGTCGGTCGGGGATACAGGCAGCGGTGCGGCCAACCAGCCCCTTGGCCGCGGGCGTCGCGGTTTGGGTCGGGGTTTACCGTCGAACTATGGTCGAGAAGGTTGTCCCCCCAAGGCGCTCCGCGGGACGGCGATTCTGCTGTGCTTCGTTCTCCCGAAACGACGCAGCTAGCACGCGCGAGGATGGAGAACAAACCCAGTGAACCATAGCGAGATCGTCAGCGAAGAGGACAAAGACAGCTTCGTGCAGAGCATGCTCAAAGGGGCTGGGGCTTGAGGCGCGGTGTGAGGGATGGCCGGCGCGTAGCGATGCGACTGGCGCCCAACGATGGCACGCCGCCGCGGGCACGGAGCGGCGCCGCTGAACCGGGGGGTTGGCTTGGCACGGGTGCGACGGCAACCGCGGAGGTATGCGGATGATAGGGGTGGTTTAGCATCCCGCGTGGGTGGTACGGGGGGCGGGAGGGGCGCCGTCGCGGGGTGGGTTTCGTCGATCGTGGGGCGGCCGGGGTGCGCCTGCGGGCGCGGAGCGGTTGGGGGCGCGCGGTGGCGCGGGTTCAGCCGAGGACCATCCCACCGCCGGTGAGCAGGAGCAGGGCCACGAAGAGGGTGCGGAGGAGGCGTTCCGGCAGGCGGTGGGCGAGCCAGCCACCTACCTGGGCGGCGGGCGTCGCGGCGAGGGCGAGGGCAACGGCGGAGGGGAGGTGGATGAGGCCGAGGGAGGCGTGGCTGGTGGCGATCCATTGTTGCCCTGCTACCAGGTAGACCGCGGTGGAGATGATCGCCGAGCTGGCGAGGACCGCGGTGGCGTTGCCCACCGCGCGCCGGAACTCGACGTGGAGGAGCACACCCATGAGGGGCACCGCCACTACCCCGCCGCCGACGCCGAAGGCGGCCGACAGGGCGCCGCTTGCCAGCCCGATCGCCAGCCAGCGGCCGGTTGCCGGGTACGGCGGAGCCACGCGGGTCGCGGGGTGAGGGCGTCGACTCACCAGCCACGCTGCGCTCCACAGAAAGAGGCCGAAGCAGACGCGCCAGCCGGCGCCGGGGCGCGCAACCGCCCAGCTTGCGACCGCGGCCGCGCCCAGCGCCGCGCCGAGAGCGAGCAGCCCCGCGGGGCGCCAGTCGACGTTGTGGCGCCGGCCGTGGGCGGCGAGGGCGGAGAGGCCGCTCGCGATGATCGCCGCCAGGCTGGTGGCGGTGGCGCATTGGAAGAGGGTGGCCGCTGCGAACCCCTGGCTACGGAAGGCGAAGTAGAGGAGGGGGACCATGACGATCCCACCTCCCACCCCGAAGAGGCCGGCGAGGAGACCGGCGCCGGTGCCGGCGGCGAGATAGAGGAGCCACTCCACCATGGCCCATCTCGCCTTACCTCGGGGTTGCGCGGCAACCCCGGCGGCGGCCCGGTTCACCATCGGCTCCACCGGAGGCGGTCGCGGGCCGGCGAGTCGGCGTTGACGGTTCGGTGCGCGGGGCGCCCCGCTGGCGGCGGCGTGGATTGCGGTGCCTCGGCGGCCACGCCCAGCGCGCCGCCGGGCTCCGATGGTTGAACCGCGGGTCGCGGGGCTCTCCGCTGGCTCGGTCGCCGGGGTGCAACCGGGGTTGGGGAGAGCGGTGGCGCGCCGGCGGGAGCGGTTTGACACCCCGCTCGCGGTCGCCGTCCAATGGTCGCCGCCAGCCGTCGCGCCCGTGGCTCAGCTGGATAGAGCACGAGGCTTCGAACCTCGGTGTCGCAGGTTCGAGTCCTGCCGGGCGCACCACGAGCGACGGGGCTTCGGCCCGGAAGCCTCTTCATCCTGTTCGCCTCTCCTCCCCCACGGTGGCCACTCGGCGCACGGATGCGGTCGATTCCGAGAGGGTGACATGAACCCGACGGAGACCCTCGCCCTCTTGGCCGCGAAGCTGACCGAGCACGGCCTCGCCGCGGCGGGCTGGACGGCTGGCCTCGATGGGGCGGTGCGCCGCTTCGGCGTCTGTCGCCCGGGGCGGCGGCGGATCACCGTCAGTCGCCACCTGGCGGCGCTCAACTCCGAGGCAGAGGTGGTGGAGACCATCCTCCACGAGATCGCCCACGCCCTCGCCTTCATGGAGCACGGCGGCGACTGCGGCCATGGCCCCCGCTGGCGGGCGATCGCCCAACGCATCGGGGCGCGGCCCGAGCGCTGCTTTAGGGGCGAGGAGACGCACATGCCGGCGGCTTGCTACTACCTCGTTCACCGCGACACCGGCGAGCTCTTCCGCACCTACTACCGGCGGCCGCGGGTGGTGAGCTTTGCCGACCGTTGGGTCCGCGGCCGGCGGGCGGAGACCGAGGGCAAGCTGGTGGTGGTGAGCGCCGCCGAGCTGGAGGCGTGGCGCCGGTCCGCGGCGGCGGCGGTCGGACCTTGTCGAGCGTGACGAGGAGAGGGGCGGCCGCGACTCTGGATTGGGACGGTCGTATGGCTACCTGGGCCACGGCGCGGAGAAGCAGAGCGCGGCGGGTTGCGCACCGTCACCGTGCGGTGGATTGCCAACGACCGGCGTGGGCAGGGCGAACGTTCAGACCATGGGAAAAGGAGCGGCGATGGAGAACCAGGGCGGAGCGATCGAGCTGGATGCGGTGCAGGCGCGGCTCCTCGGGGTGTTGATGGAGAAGAAGCGCGCGACCCAGAATGGCTACCCGCTGTTGCTCAACGGATTTACAGGAGCACCGATGACCCCATCCATACAGACGGTATGCCTACAGACGATTGCGCTGGCCACCGTGCTATGGCTGACCGCCGCCCCGGCCTACGCCCAAGGCGCCGGCATCGAGTGGGAGACGCTCAACCAAGAGGCGACCGATCTCTATCGCGCCGGCCAATACGATCGCGCCGTAGTCGTCGCGAAGAAGGCGCTGGAGGTCGCCGAAAAGGACGTTGGGCCGAACCATCCCGATGTGGCCTTGAGCCTGAACAACCTGGCCCTCCTCTACGCGACC
>Ga0210053_1000579_pt1 | contig 35743 bp, 32 predicted proteins | sample CryGeymeta201512_FD_185467 | JGI IMG/M metagenome (GOLD analysis project Ga0210053, IMG submission 185467) | Groundwater microbial communities from Crystal Geyser aquifers in Utah, USA - Crystal Geyser metaG 2015-12 (SPAdes) (version 2) | ecosystem: Environmental > Aquatic > Deep subsurface >... | reverse complement strand
TGGGTTTCGGCGTGCGTCAAGAGTAAGCGTCCAGCCGTCCCGCATTGAATCGAGGCTGTTGATCTGGGAGCATAGTGACCACCAATTTTTAGTGGTTACTATCCATGACAACACTCAGCTTGGTTGGTGAATCGCCCCGAGTTTCGTGGAGGCTGTTTGGTTTAAGTAACGTTGGCAGCGTCCGTGTTGGCTAACTGCCGGTAGTATTGTGCCTCAGCTTCTGCGGGCGGGATATAGCCGATGGGTTCGAGCAGGCGGTGATGGTTGACCCAGGACACCCATTCCAGCGTGGCCAGTTCCACCGATTCCCGGTTCTTCCATGGCCCCCGTTTGTGGATCAGTTCAGTCTTGTACAGCCCGTTGATCGTCTCAGCCAAAGCGTTGTCGTAACTATCGCCCCGGCTACCCACAGAAGGTTCAACCCCAGCCTCGCCAAGCCGCTCGGTATAGCGGATCGAGACATACTGCGAGCCTCTGTCCGAGTGATGGATCAGACTCCCCAGTTCCGGCTGGCGCGCATACAGTGCCTGTTCCAGCGCATCGAGCATGAAGTCCGTGTGCATGCTGGTGCTGACCCGCCAGCCCACGATGCGGCGGGCGAACACGTCGATGACGAAGGCCACATAGAGCCAGCCCTGCCAGGTCGAGACATGGGTGAAGTCCGCCACCCATAGCTGGTTGGGGCGTTCGGCCCTGAATTGCCGGTTGACCCGGTCCAACGGACACGGCAGCGCCTTGTCTGGAATCGTCGTGCGTACAACCTTGCCGCGCCGAGCGCCTTCCAGTCCCAGCCGTTTCATCAGCCGCTCGACCGTACAGCGGGCCACCGGCACCGCTTCGCGGTTGAGCTGACGCCAAATCTTGTCTGCACCATAGACCTGGAAGTTGGCATGCCAGACACGCTCGATCTCCGGCACCAAGGCATCATCTCGTTGGGCGCGCGCGCAGCGCAATGCCGGGTTGCGCTGCGCCGCAGCATGACGCCGATACCCTGACGGGGCGATCTGCAACACCTTGCAGATCGGCTCGACCCCGTAGGTGTCGCGATGCCGGTCGATGAACGACCTCAGGATTTGAGTTTGCGGTCGAGCTCCGCCTGGGCAAAAAAAGCGCTGGCCAACTTCAATATCTCATTGGCACGGCGCAATTCCTTCACCTCGCGTTCCAATGCCTTGATGCGGTCGCGTTCCTCGCTGGTGACACCATCGCGCAGCCCGATGTCGATCTCGTGCTTTTTCACCCAGTCATGCAAGGTCTGGGGAACGCAGCCGATCTTCGGCGCAATCGACTCAATGGCCGACCATAGGGATGGATAGGCGTTGCGATGCTCTTGCACCATGCGCACGGCGCGTTCGCGGACTTCCGGGGAATACTTCTGGATGGGCTTCTTGTTCATAAGGGCTCCATTCTCTCAAGATTAGGAGCCTCCTCAAAACCCGGGGCGATTCAGGTAGGGTTGTGCGCCGAGTTTAGAGTGCGCCAATTTTTGGCGTTGACGCGATCAATTCTTGCCGTGGGAACGGGCGAGGCGAGGTGTCTTTGATGGTTTTGACGATGAAAATCGGATTGACGGACGCGCGTGGAGGAAGTTTTGTTTGACTTGTGTGGTTGAATTTCCTATCCTAGCCGAGAGCCTTCACCGTGAGGATCCTGCACGTGATCGACAAGTCGTTCGTGGGCGGTGGCCATACCAACGTCCGCAAACTCCTGGAGGGACTGCGCGGGATCGGCGTCGAGGCGGAGCTTGCCTGTCGCGACGGCGGACCCCTCGTCGGCTGGGTACGCCCCCTCGGCGTTCCCGTCCACCCAGTGGCATTCGACAAGCGCTTCCGGCTCGGTCCCGCGCGGGACGTGGTCCGCGTCGTGCGCGAGCGCCGCATCGATCTCGTCCACGGACACGGCCTCGTCGCGACCTTCTATGTGATGCTGGCGAAGCGCCTCGGGATGACGAGCGTCCTCGTCGTCTACCAGCAGCACGGCTTCCACTACTGCAACTACGGGCGCGCCACCGTCGGCCTGCGCAAGGCAGCCGAGCGCAGGGTGTGCCGGCGGGCGGCGCGCGTGATCGCGTCGTCCCAGGAGGACCACGCGGAGCTCGTGGCCGGCGGCTACTCCGTTCCGGCGCGCACCTTCGTGCTCCACAACGGCATCCCCGAGCCCGTGCCGTCGCCCGAGGAGCGCGAGCAGGTGCGCCGCGCCCTGGCTCCGCTGCTCGAGAAGCCGGGCCCGACGTCCGCTTCGCGGTCGTCGGCATCGGTGAGATAGAGGCCGAGATGCACGCCCTCGCCCGGACCCTGCCCCTGCCCCTCGGCGGCCGGCTCCTCTTCACCGGGTCGCTGCCGAGCCGGGCGTGCCACGAGCACTTCGACGTGGTGGCGATCGCGTCGCGCTGGGAAGGGCTCCCCATCGTCCTGCTCGAGTACATGGCCTGCCGCAAGGCGATCGTGACGACGGGGGTCGCGGGCTGCCTCGAGGCCATCGGTCCGGAGGAGGCGGAGATCATGGCCGTGGACGACGAGCATGCTATATCGGCAGCGGTGGTGAGACTCCTCCGGAATCGCAATCTCGCCCGGCGACGCTGCGAAGCCGCCCGACACCGCTTCGAGGCGGGCTTCACACTGGGGGGCGTCGCGCGGCAGTACTCGGATCTGTATCGGGTGGTCATCGGGTGAAGCGCATGCACTGGATCGGCCTGCTCCTCGTGTGGCTCGCGGCGGCGTCCGCCTGTGTGGCGGATCTGCCCGCCACGGGTCCCGTGGCGTCCCTCGCGAACCCCGGCTTCGACGAGCCCGCGGGCGATCCGGCGCGGCCCTTGGGCTGGGGCAGCCAGGGCTCGAGCTTCGGCAGCGCGCGCGTCGTCGAGCGGGAGGGGGCTTCTGCGGGTCGGGCCGCCGAACTCGCGCCCGGGCCGAACGGCTCGACCGGCTCCACCGCGTTCATGCTCTACCAGGTGCTCGACCTCGGTCGCTTCCGGGGCCGGGAGGTGGAGTTTGGCGCCCGTGTCGCCAGCGACGGCGCCGGCGTGAACCTCGTGGTGTGGTCGCCCGAGGGCTCCGGCAACGACTTCGACCCGGACGTGCAGAAGCCCGATTTCACGGTGCGGAGCTCCCGTTTCCGCGTGCCGGCCAATGCCTCGCTGCTCACTTTCGGCGTGCAGGTGCTGGGACCGGCGGGCGGGAGGGCCTGGGTGGACGACGTCTACGTCCGCCTGGCCGACGACGCCGCGCCACCGAGCGGGGAGGTGACGACCCCCAGCGGCGGGGCCACCGCGACGGCGACGGTGCGGGTCGATGCGAACGCCGTCGTGCGCACCCTGCCCGCGGATTTCTTCGGGATGCACGTCGAATGGGTGGAGGACGCGAACGGTCTGGTCCGGGCCGGCACCGGCACGCTCCGGCCCGAGGTGATCGCGCTCCTCGAGCCCCTGCGCATTCCGATCTTCCGCTTCCCGGGCGGCATCCACGCGGACTTCTACGACTGGCGGAAGGGTGTCGGCCCCCGGCGCGGGACGATCCGCAACCCCTTCAACAAGGAGATGGAGACCCTCCGCTTCGGCTCCGCTGAGTTCCTGAAGCTGCTGCGCGCCACGGGCGCCGCGGCCTGCATCACCGCGAACTACGGCACGGGGACGGCCGAGGACGCGGCGGCCTGGGCGCAGTGGTTCGTGCAGCAGGGAGCGAAGCCCAGGTGCTGGGAGATCGGCAACGAGATCTACCTTTCCGGCCCGACCTCGACGACGCCGAACAGCAAGGACATCTACAAGCCCGGCGACGCGTATGCGCGCGATTTCCCGCGGTTCAAGGCGGCGATCGAGGCGGTAATCCCGGAAGCGGAGGTCGGCGCCATCGCGCACCTCGACACCGGCGCCTTTCCCCTCGCCGACCGGGGCAACCTCGACTGGACGGCGAACATGCTCTCGGCCCTGGGGACGCGGGCGGACTTCCTGGCGCTCCACAACGGCTATGCGCCGGTGATCCTGGACGACGCCCTGGATCTCACGAAGGAGACCGATCGCAGGCGCATGTACCGCGCGATGTTCGCCGGCGCCCAGGAGACGGAGGCGAACCTCGAAGCGATGAAGCGCGAGGTGGCCCAGCGCTCGCCCGTCAACGCGTCGACCCCCTTCGTGATCACCGAATTCGGAACGCTGATCGGGCTCTCGGTCAAGGCCGCCAACCACATGGCCTACGTCGACCACACCCGGACGCAGGCGTCCGCGGTGTACGTCGCCTCGCTCCTGGACGTGTACATGGGCGATCCGCGCGTCGAGCGGACGATGTACACCAACCCCATCCACCGCTGGTACGGGAACCTGATCCTGAACGAACCGTCGGGCCTTGTGATGAGCCCCACCTATCACCTGTACGCCCTGTACCGCTCGCGCCTCGAGCCGCGGCTCGTGCGCACCACGATCGAGTCGCCCTCCTTCTCGACCGAGCGGATCGGCATCGTGAAGGCGCGCAGCGGCGTCCCTACGCTCGTCGGCCGAGCGGGCCGCAGTGCCGACGGGCGCCGCACGACGCTGCTCCTCGTGAACCGCGCGGTTGAGGGCACCCTGCAGACCGAGATCGACCTCGGTGCCGTGTCCGTGGCCAGGGTGACCTGCGAGATCCTGGCCGCGCCCCATCTCCACGTCGCCAACGGACCGACGGTCTCGAACGCCGCCCTCGGGAACGGCGACGTCCGGCCGAAGAGCTTCCCGTGCCAGAACGCGTCGAAGCAAACCCTCGCGCTTCCGGCAGGGTCGATCCTGAGCCTGGTGGCCGAGTGAGATCCGGGAGACCGACCGTGTCCCATGCCGAACCCCGAACCGCCCTCTGCCCCCGCAGCGCCGCCCGCCGCGTCCTGCACCGCCATGCTGCTCGCGGCCGGCTGCGCCACCAACGTCAAGCCCCTGCCCGAGGACGGCTCGGTCACGCGGCCGGCAGAGCGCTACGAAATCGGAACCTGGAGACGGTCTCAGCGTCCGGCTCTTTTACACCTAAGAGCTGAACGAGGACGTTGCGGTGCGGCCCGACGGGCGCATCTCCCTGCCGCTGGTGGGCGAGGTCCCCGCCGCGGGTCGCACGCCCGAGGAGCTCTTCGCCGAGGTGATCGAGCGCTACGAGGTGTTCCCGAGAAGCCGGACGTCGTGGTGATCGTGCGCAGCTTCGGCAGCCAACGCGCCTACGTAGGCGGCGAGGTCAAGGTGCCGAGCATGGTGATGATCGACGGCCGCACCAGCGTCGTGGACGCAGTTGCAAGTCATCGAATCGCAACAATCAAAACACACTTTACTTCTTCCAGAATGCGTCGGGCAGGACGGGGGTTTAGGCTAAATCCTAATTCCCAAATCCAAAATCCTGCTCCCGACAACCGTTATGTCTGACGACCATAGCAAGTTGGTCCCACTCCTTCCCATCTCGAACAGGACAGTGAAACGACTTCGCGCCAATGATAGTGTGCTTGCGCATGTGAAAGTAGGTCATCGTCAGACTCCTTATGAATAAAAAAGCCCAGCCTCGTGTTGGGCTTTTTTATTGTTTTCCCAATGATTTTTTAAAGGGCGGAGTTCTTCTTCTTTTTAATAGCTCCCGGATTTACGATACAATCCAAACCCATGACCAAATACATCTTTATTACCGGCGGCGTTGTCTCCTCACTGGGGAAAGGCATTGCCGCCGCTTCACTTGCGGCGATCCTGGAATCGCGTAATCTCAAAGTTACGATGCTTAAACTCGACCCGTACATCAACGTCGATCCAGGTACGATGAGCCCATTTCAGCATGGCGAGGTATTTGTCACGGAAGACGGCGCCGAGACGGATCTCGATCTGGGGCATTACGAGCGTTTCATTTCTGCCAAGATGCGCAAGGCCAACAATTTCACCACCGGGCAGATCTACGAGAGCGTGATTCGCAAGGAACGTCGCGGCGAATATCTGGGAAAGACGGTGCAGGTGATCCCGCACATCACCAACGAGATTCAGGTGTTTGTCGAGCGCGGTGCTGCAGCCTCTCTTGATGGCAAAGCCGATGTGGCGATTGTCGAGATTGGAGGCACGGTGGGCGACATCGAGTCGCTGCCGTTTCTTGAGGCGGCGCGGCAGATGGGCTTGCGCATGGGGCGTCACCAAGTGGCTTATGTTCACCTTACTCTTGTTCCATACATTGCAACAGCGGGTGAACTGAAGACCAAGCCGACGCAGCACAGTGTGCAGAAACTGCGCGAGATTGGCATCTTCCCGACCGCGTTGTTGTGTCGTGCTGATCGCCGTATTCCGGACGACGAACGTGCCAAGATTTCGCTGTTCGCCAACGTGCGCGAAGATAGCGTGATCTCGATGTGGGATGTGGATAGTATCTACAAAGTCCCGCAGATGTTGCACGAGCAGGGCCTGGATCGCATCATCTGCGAGGAGCTTGCGTTGAATGCACCGCCGGCCAACCTTTCGGTTTGGCAGAATCTGATCAAGGCACAGGAGAATCCGCAACACGAGATTACCATCGGCATGGTCGGCAAATATGTCGATCTGACCGAGTCGTACAAATCACTGATCGAAGCCTTGAAGCATGCGGGAATCCACACTTCCACGCGCGTGAACATCGAATATCTTGATTCTGAAGTCATCGAGAATGAAGGCACGGACTGCCTCAAAAATCTTGATGCGATTTTGGTGCCAGGCGGATTTGGGGCGCGCGGAACGGAAGGCAAGATTGCGGCGATCCGTTATGCGCGCGAGAATAAAATTCCTTATCTGGGCATCTGCCTCGGCATGCAACTCGCGGTGATCGAGTACGCGCGCCACGTGGCGGGCATGAGAGATGCGAACAGCACCGAATTCGATCTGGAAACCGAGCATCCGGTGGTGGCGCTGATTGCTGAGTGGCTGGACCGCGACGGGAAAGTGGCACAACGCAGTGCGGATTCCGACCTGGGCGGCACCATGCGCCTCGGTTCGCAGCGTTGCCCGATCAAACCCGGAACAATGGCACAACGCATCTATGGTGATGAGGTGAACGAGCGTCACCGTCATCGTTATGAAGTGAACAACCATTATGTGCCGGGGCTGGAAAAAACCGGCTTGATCATTTCCGCTCGCACACCGTCTGAGGATTTGCCGGAAATTATGGAGTTGCCCCAGCGCATCCATCCCTGGTTTGTGGGGGTGCAGTTCCACCCGGAATTCACCTCAACGCCGCGCGCCGGACACCCTTTGTTTAAGGAGTATGTCGAGGCTGCGGTCGCACGCAGGGAGTTGGTTTGAAACTTTGCGGTTTTCAGATTGGCTTGGATAAGCCGCTGTTTCTGATCGCCGGACCCTGCGTGATCGAGTCGGAGCAGATGGCGCTGGATACCGCGGGGAGGTTGAAGGAGATTTGCAATGCGATGCAGATCAACTTCATCTACAAATCCTCCTATGACAAAGCCAACCGAAGTTCCGGAAAAACGTTTCGTGGTTTCGGTATGGAAGCGGGTTTGAAGATTCTGCAAAAGGTCAAAGAACAGATCGGCGTGCCGGTGCTGACCGATGTTCATGACGAGGACGAGATTGGACCGGTGGCGGCCGTTGTCGATGTGCTGCAAACGCCCGCTTTCCTGTGCCGCCAGACGGATTTCATCCATGCCGTGGCGAAATCCGGCAAGCCTGTGAACATCAAGAAGGGCCAGTTTTTATCGCCGTGGGACATGAAAAATGTGGTGGAAAAAGCGCGCGAAGTAAGCAGGGACGATACCATTATGGTATGCGAGCGCGGTGCCACGTTCGGCTACAATAACTTGGTATCGGATATGCGCTCGCTGGCGGTGATGCGCGACACCGGTTGTCCGGTGGTTTTTGACGCCACGCACTCGGTGCAGTTGCCAGGCGGACAGGGAACCGCCAGTGGCGGCCAGCGAGAGTTCGTGCCGGTGCTGGCGCGGGCGGCGGTCGCGGCGGGCGTGGCGGGGGTTTTCATGGAGACACATCCAAACCCCGCAAAAGCAATGTCTGATGGCCCCAATGCATTTCCGCTGGGCCATCTGCAGGAATTGTTGCAAACACTCAAGGCGCTTGACGCATTGGTGAAGCAACAGGGTTTTATCGAAGAGAATGTTAACTTGAAAAATGTGTGAGTGAAGGAAAATAAAATGAGTGCAATTGTTGATGTGGTGGCGCGTGAAATTCTGGATTCCCGTGGCAATCCCACAGTGGAAGCCGATGTGTTGCTGGAGTCCGGCGTGATGGGGCGTGCCGCCGTGCCGTCCGGCGCATCCACCGGGGAGAGGGAAGCAATCGAATTGCGTGATGGCGACAAACAGCGTTATCTGGGCAAGGGCGTGTTGAAGGCGGTAGAGAACGTGAACACCGAGATCGCCGAAGCGATCATCGGCCTCGATGTGGCGGAGCAGGCATTCATCGACCGGACCATGATCGATCTGGACGGCACCGACAGCAAATCCCGCCTCGGCGCGAATGCCATTCTGGCGGTATCGATGGCGGTTGCCCGTGCGGCTGCAGAAGAAAGCGGTTTGCCGTTGTATCGTTATCTTGGCGGCGCGGCGCGCATGGAAATGCCGGTGCCGATGATGAACGTCATCAACGGTGGTGCGCATGCAAGTGGCGGTGCGGATATGCAGGAATTCATGATCATTCCCGTTGGCGCGCAGAGTTTCCGCGAGGCACTGCGCTGTGGCGCGGAAGTGTTTCATGCACTGAAGGCGATTTTGCATCACCGTGGTCTTCCCACCACGGTTGGTGATGAAGGCGGCTTTGCTCCGGCGCTTGGTTCCAATGAAGCGGCGCTGAAGGTCATCGTCGAGGCGATCGAGGCGGCCGGTTACGTGCCCGGCACGGACGTGGCAATCGGGATGGACCCGGCCGCGTCGGAATTTTACAAGGACGGCATGTATCACCTGAAAGCGGACGGGCTGATCCTTAGCTCGCAGCAGATGGTCGATCTGTATGCGACTTGGGTAGATAAATATCCAATCGTTTCGATCGAGGATGGTCTGGGTGAAAATGACTGGGACGGCTGGAAGGTATTGACCGACCGACTTGGCGCAACGGTGCAGCTGGTGGGGGACGATTTGTTCGTGACCAATACCAAGATTTTGCGCGAAGGCATCAAACGAGGGGTCGCCAACTCGATTCTGATCAAGGTCAACCAGATTGGTACTTTGACCGAGACTTTTGCCGCCATCGAAATGGCCAAGCGCGCCGGTTATACCGCGGTCGTCTCGCACCGTTCCGGCGAGACGGAAGACTCGACTATCGCCGATCTGGCGGTGGCGGCCAACGTGATGCAGATCAAGAGCGGCTCGTTGTCGCGTTCGGACCGGATGGCGAAATATAACCAGTTGCTGCGCATCGAGGAAGATCTCGGCGACAGCGCCTCCTATCCCGGACGCGAGGCTTTTTACCAGCTTCGCTGATGTAGTCCGTGCGAGTTGTTACCTACATCCTGCTCGCGCTTGCCGTTCTGTTGCAGTACCCGCTATGGCTCGGCAAGGGCAGCTGGTTGAAGGTATGGGACGTCAACCAGAAACTCGAGACACAAAAAACCATCAATGATCAGGCGCGGCAACGCAATGCTGCGCTGGATGCGGAGGTGCGTGATTTGAAACGCGGTACTGACGCGATTGAGGAACGCGCGCGGAGCGAACTCGGCATGATCAAACACGGCGAGGTTTTCGTTCGAATCATCAATGCCGGAGTTGCAGCATCGGCGGTTGCTGCGCCAGTAACGGAGTCAGACCAACTCAAGTGATCACGGTGGGCTGCTCACGTCCGGTGCGGGCTTGCAGTTCGGAGATGTCGAGCGCGATCCGGATCAATTCCCCGAGCGCTTCCTGCGCGTCCAGATGATGGCGCGAGACGTTTGCCTCGTAAGCCTCCAGATATACCCTTAACGTTGCGCCTTCCGTGCCCGTGCCGGAGAGTCGGAAGATGATGCGTGAACCGTCGCTGAACAATATGCGTACGCCCTGATTTTTGCTGACGCTGCCGTCCACCGGGTCGGTGTAGCTGAAGTCGTCGCAGGTTTGCACCGTGTACGGGCCGAATATCTTGCCGGTGAGCGCGGTGAAGTTTGCGCGCAGATGCTGCATCACACCGTCTGCCGCTTCCGTCGGCAAGGCTTCATAGTCGTAGCGCGAATAAAAGTTGCGGCCATATTTGGCCCAGTGTTCGCGCACGACGGTTTCCACCGGCAGCTTGCGCACGGCCAGGATATTGAGCCAGAACAGCACTGCCCACAATCCATCCTTCTCGCGGACATGGCTGGAGCTGGTACCGAAACTTTCTTCGCCGCATAAGGTAACTGTGCCGGCATCCATCAGGTTGCCGAAGAATTTCCAGCCGGTCGGAGTTTCAAAACAGGGAATACCCAGCGCGCTGGCGACACGATCGGCCGCCGCGCTGGTCGGCATCGAGCGGGCGATCCCTGCGATGCCCTGGCGATAGCCAGGCACCAGTGTGGCATTGGCGGCGATCACAGCCAGGCTGTCGGAGGGTGTCACGAAAAAATGCCGGCCAAGGATCATGTTGCGGTCGCCGTCGCCGTCGGATGCGGCGCCGAAATCCGGCGCATCGGCGCCATACATGATTTCCACCAGATCATGCGCATAGGTCAGGTTTGGATCGGGATGGCCGCCGCCGAAATCTTCCAGCGGTATGGCATTCATCACGCTATCGGCAGGCGCGCCCAGGCGGTTGACCAGAATTTCCCTGGCATAGGGGCCGGTGACGGCGTGCATGGCATCGAATTTGATTCTGAAACCGCCCGCCAGTGCAGCACGGATCGCATCGAAATCAAACAGCGCTTCCATCAGTTCGGCATAATCGGCAACCGGATCGATTACCTCCACCCGCATGCTGTCGAGTGTTGTTTCTCCCAGTCGGTCGAGCATTACATCGCCAGCGTCGAGGATGCGATAGTGTTCGATGGTTTTGCTCCGGGCGAAAATCGCCCCGGTTACGGTCTCGGTGGCGGGGCCGCCGTTGCTGCTGTTGAACTTGATGCCGAAATCGCCGTCCGGCCCCCCGGGGTTGTGGCTGGCGGAAAGGATCAGGCCACCGAAGGCTTTGTGCTTGCGGATCACACACGAGGCGGCGGGCGTGGAAAGGATACCTCCCTGTCCCACCAGCACTTTGCCGAAGCCGTTGGCCGCGGCCATTTTTAGAATGATCTGGATCGCGGTGCGGTTGTAAAAACGCCCGTCGCCGCCCAGTACCAGCGTCGCGCCCCGCGGGGCGCTGATGCTGTCGAAGATCGACTGCACAAAGTTTTCCAGGTAGTGCGGCTGGCGGAATACCGGGACTTTTTTACGCAGGCCGGAAGTGCCGGGTTTTTGATCGCTGAATGGCTGGGTGTTGACGGTGCGGACGCTCATCTAATTTCTCCCTTGCGTGTCTATAACTCGTTGCAACCACGCAAATCATACACCCCGGGTGGAGGAAGCGCCTTTGATCGTTCCTCTTGCGGTAAGCTTGCAATTCTTTACAGAGGCACTTTTTATCATGCAAAACTTGGCCCGGCAGATCCTTTGCGAGACCTTCGGTTATCCCACTTTTCGCGGCGCGCAAGAGCACATCGTCGGGCATCTCGCGGCGGGCGGCGATGCGCTGGTGCTGATGCCTACCGGCGGAGGGAAGTCGCTGTGCTACCAGATTCCCGCGTTGATGCGTGACGGCGCGGCCATCGTGGTGTCGCCGCTGATTGCTTTGATGCAGGATCAAGTGGATGCGCTAAAACAGCTTGGTGTGGCTGCGGCATTTCTTAATTCGAGCCTGGATGCGGAGACGGCGCGGGCGGTATCGAAAAGCTTGCTGCACGGAGAATTAAAGCTTTTGTACGTCGCGCCGGAACGCCTGATGACGGAAGGTTTTCTGAATCTGCTGGAGCGCCTGAATCGGGACAAAAATATTGCCCTGTTTGCCATCGACGAGGCCCACTGCGTGTCGCAATGGGGGCATGACTTCCGCCCGGAATATCGCGCGTTGACGGTCTTGCACGAACGCTTCCCGGAAGTGCCGCGCATCGCGCTCACAGCCACAGCGGATGCGCCGACACGTGCCGAGATCATCGAGCGGCTGCAACTGGAACAGGCGCGGCAGTTTATCTCCAGTTTCGACCGCCCCAACATCCGTTATCGCGTCGCGCTGAAGAATAATGCCCGCCAACAGTTGTTATCCTTCCTTGAATCCGAACATCCGGGTGACGCGGGCATCGTGTATTGTCTGTCGCGCAAGAAAGTCGAGGAGACCGCTGCCTGGCTGAAGGAGCAGGGCCGGGATGCATTGCCGTATCACGCCGGACTGGATGCGGCGCTACGGAGCCGGAATCAAAGCCGCTTTCTGCGCGAGGAAGGCGTGATCATGGTTGCCACTGTCGCTTTTGGCATGGGGATTGACAAGCCCAACGTGCGCTTCGTTGTCCACCTCGACCTGCCCAAGAGTATGGAAGGCTATTATCAGGAAACGGGCAGAGCCGGGCGGGATGGTTTGCCAGCGAATGCTTGGATGGCCTACGGTCTGGGTGATGTGGTGTCGATGCGCCAGATGTTGTTATCCGGCGATGCGCCTGAAGAGCGCAAGCGGGTTGAACTGCAAAAGCTCGATGCTTTACTCGGTTTCTGCGAATCCACCGCCTGCCGCCACCAATCGCTCCTGCGATATTTCGGCCAAGAGCATCCCGGGAATTGCGGGGAATGCGACAACTGCCTGTCGCCGGTAGATACCTGGGACGCCACCCGCGCCGCACAGATGGCCCTGTCCTGTATTTATCGGACCGGCCAGCGCTTCGGTGTCGCGCATCTGATCGACGTGCTGCTGGGCAAAGCCACGGCCAAGGTCGAACAGTTTAACCATCAGAAACTATCCACCTTTGGTATCGGTCATGAACTCTCGCAACAACAATGGAGCAGTGTCTATCGCCAGCTGACCGCGGGCGGATTCATCGAGGTCGACATCGAAGGCTATGGCGGATTGAGACTGGCCGCAGTCGCCCGCCCGGTACTGCGCGGCGAACAGGAAGTCCGGCTACGCCGCGATGCCGAACCGGCCAAGCGAAAAACCAGCAAGTCTGAACGCGGTTCGCGCCTGCGCGAAGCCTTCGCCGGCGCCAACGAAGACCCACTGTGGCAGGCGATCAAGGCCAAACGCAGCGAGCTGGCGCGCGAGCAAGGGGTGCCGCCGTATGTCATTTTCCACGATAGTACTTTGCTGGAAATGCTTGATCGCAAGCCGCAGACCCTGACAGAAATGGGGCAGATCAGCGGCGTGGGACAATCCAAATTAAATAAATATGGCGATGATTTCCTGCGTGTGCTGGAGGAGGCGGCGAATCGAAAATAGGCTTTTACTTGTCGGTGAGATATCGTTGTGATTGAAGCGGCACGCCGCTTGAGGCAAGATGCTCGTTCCCGATTTAATCAAACTGAAAGAGAAGACAGATGGGCGCACAGTGGAAAGCCAAGCACAAGGAAGTCGCGGCGAACGCGAAGGGCAGGATTTTCGGCAAGCTGGCCAAAGAAATCATGGTGGCCGCACGCGGCGGCGCCGATCCCAATTCAAATTCGCGTCTGCGCCTTGTTGTCGAGCAAGCCAAGAAGGCATCCATGCCCAAAGAGACGCTGGATCGCGCCATCAAGAAAGGGGCAGGACTGCTTGATGGCGGGGCGCAATTGGAGCGTCTCGTTTACGAGGGCTTCGCCCCGCATCGCGTGCCCGTCATCATCGAATGCCTGTCCGACAACATCAATCGCACCAAGTCCAGTATGAACGTGTTGTTCCGCAAGGGGCAGCTCGGTGCGGAAGGCTCGGTCTCGTGGGACTTTAATTATGTGGGCATGATAGAGGCGACACCGAATTCAAAGGATGCAGACGCCGAAGTTGCCGCGATCGAAGCGGGCGCGCAGGATCTTGAACCCTCCGAAGCGGGCGCAACCCTGTTTATGACCGATGTCACCGACCTGGATGCCGTGTGCAAGGCGCTGCCCGCGCAGGGCTTTACCGTCGTTTCCGCCCAACTGGGCTACCGCCCGAAGAATCCGGTAACGATCGGTAGCGACGCCGAGCGCGATGAGGTGGAGGCTTTCCTTGAAGCCCTCGACGAGGATGACGATGTGCAGAATGTATTTGTGGGGCTGGCGTAGGGGTGTAACGACACGCTCCTGGGTTGCGCACACAACCCATGCTCCCCGGTTGTTCTATTTTGTCTGTGACTCACCCGAACGCGTCCGTCGAACATCACCCAAACTGATCGGAGATCATCATGCCGCTACACCAATGCCGTAGCCTGATCGTCCTTTTGCTGGCTGTTTTGCCATGCGCTGTTGCACAGGCCGACGAGCTGCGCAGCACGCTGCAAGATCAACGCAGTGTCGCCGTCACCATCTATAACGAGAATCTTGCGCTGGTGAAAGACCAGCGCAAGATACAGTTCGCCAGCGGGCAGAATACCCTGGCTTTCCGCGACGTCAGCGCGCGCATGCGTCCCGAGACGGCATTGCTGCGCAGTTTGACCAGCCCCGGCAAGCTCTCGGTCCTTGAACAGAATTTCGATTTCGATCTGCTGACGCCGCAAAAGTTGCTGGATAAGTATGTGGGCAAGAGCGTCAACATCGTCCGTACCAATCCGGCCACGGGGGTGGAAACGACCGAGCAGGCGCAGGTGCTGGCTGCCAATAACGGTGTGGTGGTGAAGATCGGTGACCGTATCGAGACGGGCATTCCGGGCCGTATCGTTTATCCGGATGTTCCAGCCAATCTGCGCGATAGACCGACCCTGGTGATGTCGTTAAGCAATGGCGGAGTGGCGCAACAGGAGGTGGAGCTTTCCTACCTCACTGGAGGCCTTGCCTGGAAGGCGGATTACGTGGCGGAGCTGAATGCCGCGGACGACAAGCTGGACCTTTCCGGCTGGGTGACGCTGACCAATACCAGCGGTGCGAGCTACCACAACGCAAAGCTGCAACTGGTGGCGGGGGATGTGAATCAGGTGCGGAAAGAAATGCGTTTCGCGAACCTGGGGGCAAGTCGGGAAAAGGCAATGATTGCCCCGGCCTCGGATATGGCGGAGGAGTCGCTGCTTGAATTTCACCTCTACACACTGGATCGTCCCACCACTATCGCCGAGAACCAGACCAAGCAAGTATCGCTGCTCACGGCTACCGGGATTCCGGCGCGCAAAGAGTTGTTGTTGCGCGGAGCCAATTATTACTACGGCAGCAGCTACGGCGATCTCGGCCAAAAGATGAAGGTCGGCGTGTTCGTCGAGTTTGATAACAAGGAAAGCGCTCGCCTCGGCATGCCGCTGCCCAAGGGCGTGATTCGGGTGTACAAAAAAGATACTGCAGGAAACGCGCAGTTTGTCGGCGAAGATCATATCGATCACACGCCAAAGAACGAAAAAGTACGCCTTAAACTGGGTGACGCTTTCGACGTGACGGCAGACAAGAAGCAGACCGATTTCAAGCGCTTGCCTAATCCGGCCAAGGGCAACGCCTGGTTCGAAAGTGCTTTCGAGATTGTGCTCAAGAATGCCAAAAAAGAAGCGGTGAATGTGGTCGTGCAAGAGCCGATTCCGGGTGACTGGAAGATGCTCTCGGAGAGTCAGAAACACACAAAAGCCGCCAGCAATACCGCTGTCTGGAAAATATCAGTGCCTGCAGAAGGCAGCACAAAGCTGAATTACCGGGTGCAGGTGTGGTATTAGATTATTTTTTCTGCCATAACTTCATTTTTCATGTGGCAACTTGATCAGTTGCCACACACCCGCTAACCCGCAACACGTTCAGCTGCCTGTACGGTATTGGCGACCAGCATGGTGATGGTCATCGGACCGACGCCACCCGGGACGGGGGTGATCCAGCCGGCCACTTCCTTCGCCGATTCAAAATCCACATCACCACACAACTTGCCGTCGGCCATGCGATTGATACCCACGTCGATCACCGCAGCGCCGGGTTTGATCATGTCGCCGGTAATCATCTTGGGCTTGCCCGTGGCGACCACCAGGATATCGGCATCGCGCGTGTGTTTGGCGAGGTCGCTTGTTTTTGAAGTGCAGATAGTGACCGTGGCGTTGTGCTGCAACAGCAGCAGCGCCATCGGTTTGCCAACGATGTTGCTGCGCCCCACGACCACCGCGTGCTTGCCTTCGATTTCGACCCCACTTTTCTGCAACAGGATCAATGCACCATAAGGCGTGCATGGCGCAAAACGCATATTGCCGGTGACCAATGCGCCGACATTGAGTGGATGGAAGCCGTCCACGTCTTTCTCCGGACTGATGGCATTCAGCACTTTGTCACTGTTGATGTGTTTGGGTACGGGGAGCTGGACAAGCAAACCATGAATCTTTGGATTGGCATTCAGTTCGGCGATCTTCGCCAGCAGGGCGGTCTCGCTGGTGTCGGCGGGCAGGGCGACATGGACGGAATGCAGGCCCAGTTCGGCACACGCTTTCACTTTGTTGGCGACATAAACTTTGGAAGCTGGATCCTCGCCAACAATAATGACAGCCAAACCCGGCGTGATGCCGCGCGCCTTCAACGCGTCGGCGCGCAACTTCCACTCGGCGCGCACTTCCTGCGCGATCGCTTTGCCGTCAATGATGCGTGCGGTCATCGTGTCGCTCCAATCAGAACTCGGGTTTGACTTTGGCGTTCTTGTAATTTTCCACGCCGGCCATGATTTCCTTGCGTGCGGATTCGACGTCTTCCCAGCCGCCGATCTTGACCCACTTGTTGGGCTCGAGATCTTTGTAGTGTGCAAAGAAGTGCTCGATCTGTTTCAGCACGATAGGAGGCAGTTCGTTGTAGTGCTTCAAACCACGATACATGGTGGACAACTTGTCCACTGGAACGGCCAGTACCTTGGCATCGAAGCCCGATTCATCTTCCATTTTCAGCACACACAATGGGCGGCAACGCACCACTACGCCGCTGTTCAATGGCACTGGCGTGATGACCAATACATCCACCGGGTCGCCATCGTCGGACAAGGTGTGCGGGATGTAACCATAGTTGCAGGGGTAATGCATCGCGGTATTCATGAACCGATCGACGAAAATCGCGCCCGATTCCTTGTCCACTTCGTATTTGACGGGCTCGCCGTGTTGCGGGATTTCGATGATGACGTTGAAATCGTCGGGGAGGCTGTGACCGGAGGGGACTTTGTTCAAACTCATGATTCAATGCCTTTGCGGAAAAAACGAAGGCGCGAATTGTACCATTCAGCAATCGAGTAGGGGACGGAGTTACCCCCGTCGCCCTCTCACACCACCGTACGTGCGGTTCCGCATACGGCGGTTCATTAAACATGCTGGAAGCGTTGCTGTGCATCCAGCAACGAAACCAACCCCAGTGCATCAAAGAAGCGTTTTGGATAAGCCTCGTTCATGCGGCTCGCTCCGGCGTTCCACCAAGGGCCACGCCCGTTGCTTGCCGATTTCCATGCCCGCGTCTCATCCAAACCTCGCGCTTGAAGCCGCTTATTCCGGGTGGCAGGGCACTTCCATTGCCGCCATAACAGGCAGCGCAGTTTGCTGCCGAATCCATCCGTCAAGTTCCTGAACACACCTTTTACCTCGGTCAGTTGAAAGTACGATGTCCAGCTACGCAGCACAGGGTTGACCGCTTCGACCGTTTTGCTGAGATTGCGCGAGGCATTTCCGACTATGATCTCATCCTGCTCAGGCAATGCTGTGCAACTTAGCCTTAGTTTCGCCTTCGATCGTTTGTTCGGCTTCACATATTTGCTTCGCAGGTTCTTCGTCGGCACTTATACCGTCCTTGAACCCTTTCACTGCACCGCCAAGATCGCTCCCTATGTTGCGTAGCTTCTTTGTGCCAAAGACAAGAACCACCACTAACAATACGATCAGCCAGTGCCAAATACTCATCGAGCCCATCTTCATCTCCTATTGATATTGGATCGATTCAGTTCTATTCGATCTGAATCCTCACTAGATGACAGCAACCTTTGTGCCGATGCAAAAAAATCACGTTTTCTGCTTCTCCACAAGGGGTTCACCTCTTCTTTAGGCAGACTCTCCCATCAGTTGCCGTCCGCTTTGATAACTTGAATAGAAAGCAGCTAACCACTATCGGTGCGGCTAGAACTTCATGTTCACACTTGCACGCAAAATCCTTGGTTCGGCCGGATGGGTGTGGATGTCGGACACAGGAGTCGCTTCGCCGCTTAGTTGAGATTCATAGTAATAGTCGATGTCGCTCACCCGCGTGTCGAACAGGTTCAACACCTCCATGCTCAATCTGACCTGTTTGCTGATTTTGTATCCGGTCATCAGGTTCACCAGCGTCGACGATTTCGAGCGTACGCTATCGTCTTCAATGAGCGGGCGCGGGCCAAAATAGCGCAGGCGTAACCCTGCCGACCACGGTTCGTTTTCCTGCAAACTCACACCGACCGAAGCGGCCTGTTCGATCCCGCCGGGAATGCGATTCCCGGCGGGATCGCTGTCGGTAAAGCGTGCACTCGACAGCGACACATCGCCGTCTATGAGCAGCCACGCAACCGGATTCCAGTAGTTCGCCCACTCCACGCCCTGGCGGCGGCTGGGACGCGAGGCGCTGGTGGTGCCCGCGTCGCCGACGAAGACCAGTTCCGAATCGATGTCCAGCCGCCACAGCGTCAGCGAGGTTTGCAGCCCGGGCAGAATCGCGCTGCGCACGCCGACTTCGTGACCCGTGGCGGGAACCAGCGGGCGCACCGGAACTATGGCATCGCCGTTGCATTCACCCGCTGCGCCCGTGCAACCCGGCCGGATACCGGGGCGCGGGTCGGGGTTGATGTTGATGGTGGTGCCGCGCGCATCGTTGCTGTGGAAACCGCGACCCGCATTCAGGTAATACTCGGTCTTGTCCCACGGGCCGAACACCAGCGACAACTTGGGCGAAACGATGGCATCCCTCTTGTTGCCGGAATTGGCGGCGGTGTCGCTGTTCACGTCGAAGCGGTAACTGTCGCCGCGCAAGCCGAGGATGGAGCGGAACTTCTCGCTCCACTGGAGCTGCGTTTCACCCCACAACGACACGCTGGTCTGCTTCACCTTGTCGTCGCGCACCGTTCCCGACTTTACCCGGTTCTGCGTCGAAAACAATCCCACGCCGATGTCATCGTGGCGCACACCAGTGCCTATGGTGGTGATGACCGGTATGCCGTGCATGTCTTGCAGCCAGTTATGCGACGCTTTCGCGCCGACTATGGTGCGCTTGTCGGCTTGCAAAAACTGGTCGCCATGCACGGAATCGGTGGCGTAAGTGAAGTTGGACCAAAGGTTCAGCGCATAATTGACCAGATAGACGTTCGCGTGACTGGAACTGTTGTTGCCAGTTCCTGCCCACTCGCCGGACAGACTGTAACGGTGCGTGTTGCCACCTGTCGTGGGGTCAAGGCTGCCATAACGTCCCACCGTTGCCATCGCACGCTGCGCTATCTGGTCGGTCGCCGTCCATTGAGCATCGTAGCCCAGCAGCGACACCCCCCAGCCGTCGTCGCGTTGTCCCTGTCCGTAACGCAGCACCATGTTGTCCTTGCGCAAATGCTCCGGCACCGTCCACGGCCCATCGTTGTGGTAGCCCTCGGCCGCGATGAGCAAATTCCCATCCTTGACCGCAGGCGAGGCCGTCGCCAGCAGGCGCGAGAAACCGCCGCTGCCCATCGTCATCTGCGCGTAAGGCGCATCCAGCTTGCGCACATAGTCGATGCGCGCCGAACCCGCCGCCGAGAAATCGCCATCGCCCGCGTAATAAGTCCCCTTGCGGTACTGCACGCGCTCCACCAATTCCGGGATGAGAAAGTTGAGATCGGTATAGCCCTGGCCGTGCGCATGCGTCGGCATGTTCACCGGCATGTCCATAAGCGAAGTCGAGAAGTCCGTGCCGTGATCGAGATTGAAGCCGCGCAGATAATACTGGTTGGCCTTGCCGTCGCCCGAGTGCTGGCTGATGATGAGGCCGGGCACCACTTCCAGCACCTCGGCGGGTCGCAGCAGTGGTCGATTCTCCAGTTGCTCGGCAGTCACCGTGCCTTCGCTTGATGTTGAGGCCACCCCGAGTTGATCGGTGGATTTGGCGATGACCGACACTTCGTCCAGCGTCGGGATTCCGGCCGCAAAGCCGCGTTCTGTCAGCAACAGCATTGCTGTTAAGACGAATTTATTTTTCTTCATAACAACTTCCAAAAAAATACAACGAGCCAACACAAAGAGAATCAAGCCGGGGCAGAAACGCGCTGCTGGCTGTAGCGCGCAAACAGAAAACTGAGGGCGACTACCGCGATGATGGCGCAGCCGATGAACAACTCGCGTCCTTCCTGCCAGTTTGATGCTTCGGGGAAGAAGCACCGCGACAGGCCCAGCGCCGCCACGAACAGACTAAGCAAGGCCACGGTCACCCCCATGATGCGTGAAGCGGAGCGTGCGGTGGCATCGGCGCGCTGCAACAGGTGCGAGATCCACAGCCCGTTGGCGGCATCGGTCACCATCATGCCGAGCATGAAACACACCGCCAGCAGGAATGCGGACATGACGCCGCCGTATTGCGTGGCGGTGGCGGAGAACAGGGTGGCTTGCGAGAGTGTGTCGAAAGAAAAGGCGAACAGCGAACCCACCATGGCGATCAGCACGGGATGGCTGGCATGTTTGAGTTGTCCCAGCCAGCGGCCCCTGAGACCGACCATCTGCACCATCTCGTGAGCAGGAGTTGAGAACACTGCATACAGGTTAAGTGCGCCCAGCGAGAGCAGGAAGAACGCCGACACCCAGGCGCCGACATCGTCCATCCAGGCAGGCACCGCGCCCTGCTGGAACAGCAGGCTGGTGGCGACAGCGACGATGCACACCACAATCCCGTGGCCAAGCGAGAACAGGAAACCGCACAGACGCGCCAGCTTTTTGCGCCCGGCTGCGGCATTGAAACGGGTCAAGCCGTCGATGGTGGCGAGATGGTCGGCATCCATGCCGTGCTTCATTCCCAGCACGAGCACCAAGGCGAGCAAGGGATAGATGCTGCCAAAATCCGTTTCCATATCACCCCCGTAAGAAGAATCTGTACATTTTCTTAACAAGAATTATGCCAACAACAGCAAATATTTTTGGCCCCCGTAACGAAAATTCAGAAATTCATACAACACGTTGATTACAGAATAAATCCATCGAACAAGTTGTTTAACCCCAATTATCCATGCTCGCGCTTCCAGCAGATTTTCGCGGCAAACAGCGCGGTCTACTGGAAAACTGCTTTCCGCTTTAACTCCGCTTTGATCGCGGCAGACACAGCTTGAACTGGGCACCGCCGCCCGGCGTATTGCTTACCGACAACTCTCCGCCGTGATGTTCAATGATGCCGTAGCTGATCGACAAACCCAGCCCCGTCCCTTTGCCGACTGGCTTGGTGGTATAGAACGGATCGAAGATCTTGCCCAGCGCCTGCTCGGGAATGCCTGGCCCGTTGTCCTGAAACAGGATCACGACCTGTTCAGCGTCGGGTTCGGCGCTGATGGTCAGCAGCGGATCGGTCCGGTCCTCGGTGGCATCCGACGCATTTTGCACCAGATTGATGATGACCTGCTGCAACCGACCCGGCGAACCGAACACGGGTATCTCTTTCGGTAAATCGGCCACCACACGGAAGTTAAGCGGTGCGGCCCGCGTCACCCAATGCACCGAACGCTCGATGGTCTCGGCTAGATTGAATTCGACGTTCTCATTGCGATCAGAGGCGGAAAAACGCTTGAGTCCGTCCACAATGTCGCGTGTGCGCTCTGATCCTTCCACCGCTCCGGACAGCAGTGGTGCCAAATCGTCGAGAATTCGGTCGATGCGCAACTCGACGCGCAACTGCTCCAGCGCCTCACACGGAGTACCGCCGTGCACCGCATCCAGATAACGTTTCAGCCGTGTGGTGTAGCGCTGCATCGCGTGCACGTTACCCAGGACGAAACTGATCGGATTGTTCAGCTCATGGGCCACTCCCGCCACCAGTTTGCCGAGCGAAGCCATCTTTTCCGACTGCAACAATTGTTGCTGGGTACGCTTGAGCTCTTCGTGCGCCTCGCGCAGTTTGTGATAGGCTCGGCGCAATTCTCCCAGCGGCCGGCCGGTGATCACCACACCCAGCAACTTTCCCGAACCGGATAGGCGCGGCGTGAAATTGAGCGCCACCGGCGTGGTACCACCGTCGCGCGTTTTGAACTGCAGCTCAATATCATTGGCCGGCTCGCTCGTGAGCCCGGAGATCACCCGCCTTGCCGTCGCACACCCGCTTTCGTCGGAGAACAGGGAACCCAGCTTGGCGCCTTTGAGATCCTGCTCCGTGCGCCCGGTGAATACAAGCAGAGAATGGTTCACCTCCTCGATCACCGCATTGCGATCGCACACCACAAGCAGGTCGGACATCGACGTGAGGATGCTGTAGATGAACTGCTGCGACTCTTCCAGATCGGAGTTCTTTTGCTCCAACACCACCTCGTATTGCAGTAACTCGTTGTACACCTCGTCCATCGAGCGCACGACATCGATCCAGGCCGATTCCGAGAATGAATCGATTGCGGTAGGCAGCGGCAATCTGGACGAAGTGGATTGGGCACGTGAATTCATGCTTCTATACATTTACGCTCTTGTGTTCAAGTCGTCGGACGGCTATGCACATGACCATGGCCGCGCCCGGCCCCTGCATCTACCGGCACGAGGTTAACTTGGCCGTGGCGCACGCCGCGCTCGGCGATCAATGCATCGGCGAAACTGCGCACCATCCCGGTTTTGCCGCGCAGCATCACCGTCTCCAGACAATTTTCATGATCGAGGTGCACATGGGTCGACGCCACCACCAGATCGTGGTGGTCGTGCTGCAATCCGGTGAGGCGTTCCGCGAGGTCGCGCTCGTGGTGGTTGTATACATAGGACAGACTCGCCACGCAGTACGGCGCCTGCTTATCCTGCACGCGTAGCGTCTCCAGTTTGCCGCGCAACATGTCGCGCACCGCCTCGGAGCGGTTGAGATAGCCGCGCTCGCGGATCAGGCGGTCGAATTCGCTGGCGAGTTTTTCGTCTAGTGAGATGGTGAAGCGTTCCATATTCTTCCTTCAAAAAAATATTTGCCACAGGGCACACTGGGATCACAGAGAGAAATAGCAGGAGAAAACCGGATGCGTTCTGTGGAAAGATATGTGCATGTTGAGTTCTGCCGGATTCTCTGTGTGCTCTGTGTACTCTGTGGCTGATAGTTTTTCAAGATTTAATGCACCGTGCACACCATGCACGGGTCGAACGAACGTACCACATGCTGCACCGCCAGCGGTGCACCGTCACCACCCTCTTCCGCCGCCAGCCCGACGAGCGCCTGTTCCAGTGCGCCCGGCACGCCCGCCGCATCGCGCGGCGAGAAGTTCCAGGTGGTCGGCGCGATGATCTGGTAGTTGTGCAGCTTGCCTTTGCGCACATCCATCCAGTGGCCAAGGCTGCCGCGCGCCGCTTCGATCAAACCGACGCCGCGCACTTCGTCCAATTCCAGCGCGGGAAGGCAGAAAGGTGCGCCCGGCCGTATCTGTTGCAGCCAGATTTCCATCGCGGGGATCACCAGCGCGAATTCCAGCATACGTGCAACGACCCGCGCCGTCACGCTGGCGCCGTGCCGCCCGACCATATCGCGCACCAACGGGTGGCCCGCCACCATCTGCCGCGCCAGCGGACCGGTCTCAGCCACCTGGCCGGACAGTCTCGGCGCCTTGCACCAGGAATACGCATCGGGCTTGTCCGGTTGTGGCAGGGTGCGCCCTTCCTCCGGCGCGAGCGCGACATCACCCGCCATCCAGCTGCTGCTCACGTCCTCGCGGATCGCGCCAATATCCAACACGTGCGACTTTCCATCTGACCAAACCCCCGGCTGAAACAGTGCTGTTGCACCGTCAACATACGCGCCGTAACTCATAAATCGGTCAGCAGCACGCCCTATCTGCTGCAAGCCAAGATCGCGCGCGATATGCAAAAAGCGCGGGAAATCTGCCGATTTTGCGCGCGGTTGCATCCATGAATACAAGGCAGGTTCCGAATCAAGCGCGGCCACCGCCTCCAGCGTATCGCCAAACAGTGTGCGTTCAAGAAAGGTGCGGAACTCGTTCAGCAGCATTTTTAGCCGCAACTTTTCCGCCTCCTCCAACGGGCGCGATGAACCGCCCGGTTGCAACGACAGCGTGTGCGGCCAGCGCCCAGCCAGATAGCCCATCACGTTCATGAACTTAGCCCGCACCGGCAGCACATCCGCCGACGCAGTGCCCGTCACTGACTTGAAACGCGCTTGTGTGTCGGCGAACCAGGCGCGATCACGATAACCGTCGCGCGCAAAATCCGGCATAAAGAACAGATAGAAGTGGCTCAGGTGGTCGGCGAGGTTCTCCGCCGCAAGGGTCAGGTTGGCGGCAAGGCGGCCGTTTTCCGGCGGCTGCAGACCCATGCCCTGCGCCAGCGCCTGTGCCGCGGCCGCCGATTGTGCCACTGAACAGATGCCACAGATGCGCGGCACATACACCAGCGCATCCAGTGGATGCTTGCCCAGCAAGATCTGCTCGAAACCGCGGTACATCGGCGAGTTCACATAGGCCGCGCGCACGATGCCGACCTTGATGTCGAGCGTGACTTCGAGGTCGCCCTCGACGCGGTTGAAGGGGCCGATGATGCGGCGGGTCATACACCCCCCTTCACCACAGAGACGCAGACACACAGAGAAAGGCAAAGCCATTCTCCATTTTTCCTCTGTGTCTCTATGTCTCTGTGGTGAATGGTTTTGAACTTGTTTTTCATTTCAATCTCGTCTTCTTGCTCACCGGCGTGATCACCTGATGGTCGGACACAGCGTTTTCCTTTACGCGCTTCGGCGTGGCCGATTTAGATAGCGATGCCAGCGCGACGAACCATGCCTTCGGCATATCTGTCGGCAAGCCGATCGGAATGCCGGCCAACTTGGGCGTGACGCCGAAGGGATGTCCAGGTTCTTCAAAACCCGGTTTGGTGCAGGCGATGCATGGATAACCGCCACGTACGCACGAACCTTCGCCGTTCCACAGGCGGATGTTGCAGTCGGCATGCACCTGCGTGCCTTTGCAGCCCATGTTCTCCATCAGGCAACCCAGATCAGACGGTTTTTGCGCGCTGGCTTTGAATTCGTAATACTCGTTGCGCGAGCAACCGTGATGCACCAGATGATCGGCGTACAAGCGCGGACGGCGATAAATATCCAGTTGCGCTTTACCCATCCCGCCCGCCGCGAGCAAAGCCAGCGCCTCGATCACCCAGTTCGGGTGTGTCGGACAGCCCGAGATATTGACCACCGGCAGCCCGCCCGCAGCGCGATAATCCTCGCCCAGCAAGCCCCCCTGCGCATCGCCGTCATACTGCATACCACAGGCGTCGGCAGGATTGCTGCCGCCAGAGGTCACGCCGCCGAACGCGGCACAACTGCCGACCGCAACCGTGTAGCGCGACTGATGCGCCAGACGTTCGAGCAGGCTCTTCATCGAATCAGCGCCGGTGGTCTGATGAAAACCTCCTGTACCGAAAGGACCGCGCAGCACCGCGCCCTCAAGACACAGAATGTCCAGCCTCGTCGCACCACTGGCGCACTCATTGATGATCTTACGCGCCTCGTCAGCACTTTGCTCCGACAGCGAGGGATGCCACAGCAGGTTAATGCCGATACCTTTCAGTGTATCAAACAGGTTGCGGCAATCTGCGTTCAGCAGCGACAGCGTGCAACCGCCGCAGCCGCCCGATTGCAGCCAGAGCAGATTCAGCGGTTGTCCTTGCCGGGTATCCTTCATGATAAAACTTAATGTGCCTCAGAGAACACAGTGACCAAAAAGAAAGTGACTCCACGGATGCGGATGGTAAATTGTCGTCTGAACCGCTGGAATAAATCTAATTGGCAAGCCAATACAAAGATAGCCACAGACTTCCCTGTGTGCCCTGTGATCTCTGTGGCTAATTTTCGAATTTGTCTCATTCCGTTTTTTTCTCCAACCCATAGCGCGCCAACTTGCTGCGCAGTCCGACGCGCGACAGACCCAGTTCGGTGGCGGCGCGCGTCTTGTTCCAGCGGTGGCGTATCAGGCACTCATTGAGGACACGCGCCTCCAGCGCTTCCATGCGGTCCTTGAGGCTGCCGTCCAGTCCGGCGAGGATGCTCATGTCCTGCGACTGCTCCTCCGGTGCGGCGCGCAACACTTTGGGAGAAAACAGGTGAGCGCCGATGTATTCGACGTCGCACAGCAGGATGGCACGCAGAATCTCGTTCTGCATCTCGCGCACATTGCCCGGCCACTGGTAATTGCCAAGGCATTCCAGCGCCTCCGGAGTAAAACCATTTATCTCCTTTCCCATTGCCGGTACTGCGTCGCGCAGCAGCGCGAGCGCGATCAGCGGGATATCCATCTTGCGGTCGCGCAGCGCGGGCATCGGCAGCACAAACTGGGTCAGGCGGTAGTACAGGTCCTCGCGAAAACGTCCTTTGCGCACCTCCTCTTCCAGGTCGCGATTGGTCGCCGACAGTATGCGCACATCGATCTTGCGCGAACGCGAATTACCGACCGAGCGAATCTCACCTTCCTGCAATACACGCAGCAATTTGACCTGAAACGAAGGCGAGGTGTCGCCAATCTCATCGAGGAAGATGGTGCCGCCATCGGCCTGCTCGAACAATCCGATGCGGTCTTCGTATGCGCCGGTAAAACTGCCGCGTTTGTGCCCGAACAGTTCGGATTCAAGCAACTGGTCTGACATTGCGCCGCAGTTCTCGATGACGAAAGCGCGCGCCGCGCGCGGGCTGGAATAATGGATGGCACGCCCCAGCAATTCCTTGCCCGATCCAGATTCTCCGGAAATGTGCACGGCGATCTCGCAATTCGCCACCCGCGTCGCCAATTCGATCACTTCATTCAGCGGGCTGGATGCCGAACGGACGATGCGCGAGAACTCGTAGTAGGTGCGCAACTTCTTGTGTTTCGCTACTACACGTCGTTGCAACACAGGTTGCGTGGTGTGCAATTCCAGATTCATCTGGTCACTTTGTTGCTGCAGATCGTGCAACTGGGCTGCCGCGCGCACCTTGAGCAGCAGCGAATCCGGATGCCAAGGCTTGAGAATATATTGATAGATACCGGCATCGTTGATGCCCGCGATGATATCCTCGACATCGGTGTAACCGGAGATGATCATGCGCACCGCATCCGGCCAGCACTCGCGCACTTCCTTGAGAAAATCAATGCCGGTCACACCGGGCATACGATGATCGCACAACACCACATTGACGCGTTCGCGCTCCATGATGGCGCGCCCCTCTTCCGCGCTGGACGCGGTCAGCACACTGAATTCCTCATCCAGCGTACGGCGTATTGCCTCCTGCGAGCGCACCTCGTCGTCGATGACCAGAATGATGGTTTGGGTTGCCATGAATCAGGAGTCTCCTGTTGTTGCCGGGTGTTGTTGCATTGTCGCATCCTCCTGCCCGGACACTTTCCCTGTCGATAAAAACAATTCCCGATGCAATGCCAGATGGCGCGGGGTAAAAGCATGCGCGATTTTATACACGAAGTGATGGCGCGCGTAATGATAGCTTGGGTCAAAACCATAGAAATTGCGCCGCATCTCGGCCAACTCGGCGGCGCGGTATTCGGCCAGAGGCTTCTTCGCTTCATCACAGGTGCGGAGTGCGCTTTTATCAGCAAGGCGTTGTGCATAGTCCGGCGCTATCGCCAGTTCCATGGCCATGCGCTTCACCCTGGCACGGAATGCATCAGCAGCGTCGTCAAAACAGGCGTCAATCAATCTTTCCCGCATGGCAGCAGCAGCGGAGATTGGCAAACGGTTATGCATGATGGCGCAGGCTCGCACCTTGCCGACGCGAGCTGGCAACAGATAGGTCCAGTATTCCGAGCCGTACAGGTTGCCCATATTGCGATAATGCGGATTAAGCACCACGCTCTGGCGCGCCCATACCTGGTCGCCCGCCAGCGCAAAGAAACAGCCGCCCGCCCCGGCGTTGCCCTGCATCACGGTAACGGTGAGACGGTCGGTGGTACCTAATATCTCCAGTACCAGGTTGTCCATTGCCTCGATGTTGCGCATGGATTCGTCGGCCGGGCTGTCGGCCGCCTCGATGCGGTTGAGGTGGATGCCGTTGGACCAGAAATCCTCGCCGCCCATCAGCACCAGCACGCGCGTCGGCCGCGTGCAGGCCTGCACGTAGGCCGCACGCAGATTCATGCACTGCTGCGTCGACATCGCACCGTTGTAAAAATCAAAATGCAGGAAGCCGACGCAGCCGTGTTCCTCGTAGCGAATCTCGCCACTCGTCGCGCCGGGCAGAACCGGCAACGCCCTCGCCTCGGCGGCAAACGCCACGACGGCAGGCAGCTTGAAGCCGGGATCGTGTTCGAGGCGGCGCACATGGCCGATCCAGACCGCGCCGTCGCGGGTGGCGCGCAGCACGGCGTCGCCGCAGCGACCGAGCACGGCGCCCGCTGCGCCACGGTATGCGCTCTCGGCGCACGCATCGAACAGGTGGCAGGGCTGGCCGAACAGTTCGTCTTTCACGCCCGGACAGCCGTCGGCTGCATTCAGTTTGCGCAGCACCGTCGCAGTATCGTCAAGCTGCCAGTCGATGGCGCGCTGCGCCTGCTTAATGGAGGGGCGCTCAATGCCGCGTACCGCCACTTTGAAATCGTTCGCCGATGTCGGCTTCCAACTGCCGCAGATGTAATCGGGATAATGCAGCAGCGCTTCCAGCACGCCGCGCACGGCGGCATCGGCCACTTCGCCGCGATACAAACTGGATTTCTTCGCCGCGCGCATGGCAAAGGTCTGCGCCGACCAGATGTCGCCGCCGTCCATGACCGCGTTGGCTTGCAGCACCGTCACACCCCACTCGGTCGCCCCCTGCTGGATCGCCCAGTCGAGCGAGGACGGCCCGCGGTCGCCGATGATGCCGGGATGAACGATCAAGCACACATGTTGCGACCAGATCGATTCGGGAATAGCGCGCTTCAGGAACGGCGCGACGATCACATCCGGCTGCCACAGCGCCACCGCCTCTTCCGCCACGGAATCGGCGATATCGAGTTCGACCGAGACCTCGTGACCGCCCGCCTTCAGCTCCAGCCAGATACGCTGGCTCAGGCTGTTGAAGGAATGGGTCAGCAACAGAATACGCATCATCTCCTCAGCAGATTCTGGGCAGCTGTTCGCCCGCCAACCAGTCCACATTGCGGCGACCGCCAAAGCTTGTCTTCATTTGCACGAAATGATGCGGGTCGGCATGCGCCGCGCCGATGATTGCCGCATCACCCGCCAGCGGATGCGCGCGCATGACTGCCAGCAGGCGTTCGGCATCGGCTGCGGCGCAGATCGCGATGAGTTTGCCTTCGTTGGCGACATACAAAGGATCGAGACCCAGGAATTCACACGCAGCGGCCACCACCGGCTTCACCGGAATGGCTTCCTCGTTGATCGTCAGGCCGACCAACGATTGCTTGGCGATCTCGTTCAAGGTCGTAGCCAGTCCGCCGCGCGTCGGATCGCGCAGACAACGTATGGCCGCGCCAGTTTCCAGCATGGCCGCGATCAGGTGGTGCAAGGCGGCGGTATCCGATTCGATAGGTACGTCAAAGGCGAGATTCTCGCGGCGGCTCATGATTGCCATGCCGTGATCGCCCATGCTGCCGGAAATTAGAATGACATCGCCGGGGCGCACATTGGCACCGGACAAGTCCACACCATCCATCACCACGCCCACACCAGTGGTGGTGATGAACACGCCATCGGCCTTACCCTGCTCGACCACTTTAGTGTCGCCTGTCACGACCGGCACTCCCGCCTCGCGCGCCGCCGCTGCCATAGACTGCACAATGCGCTGTAGGTTGATCAGCGGGAAACCTTCTTCCAGAATAAATGAAGCAGAAAGATAGAGCGGCTTCGCGCCCATCACCGCCACATCGTTGATGGTGCCGTGCACCGACAGACAGCCGATGTCGCCACCGGGAAAGAACAGGGGTGAAACCACATGCGCATCGGTCGCCATCACCAGCCGTCCGCCTGCCGTTGGCAACAGTGCTCCGTCATTACCTTGACGCAGATACTCATTATCGAAAGCGCCCGCAAACAACTCTTCGATCAACTGCGCCATCGCCCGCCCACCTGAGCCGTGGCTCATGTCCACACGTCCGTTCTTAATGTCCAGAGCGCGCACGTAACCTTTTTTTACTTCGCCATTCATGCCAGGATTACCTCGATGTCCTTGAATCGACCATAACTGTAATGTGCCGCGCAGGCACCTTCCGACGACACCATGCACGAACCTAAGGGATTCTCCGGGGTACATACCGTGCCGAACACCTTGCAGTCTTGCGGCTTCTTCACGCCGCGCAAGATCGCGCCACATTCGCAGGCCTTGTTATCGGCCACCGGCTTGTAGCCAATACCGTAACGCGTCTCGGCATCATAAAGGGCGTAAGCCGAGCGTATCTTTAAAGCCGAATAAGGCACTTCCCCAAGACCGCGCCATTCGAAGCTGCGCCGCAATTCCAGCACTTCGGACACCATGGCCTGCGCCTTGAGGTTGCCTTCGCGCGTAACAGCGCGAGTGAACTCATTCTCCACTTCGGCGCGCCCCTGGTTGATCTGGCGGATCAGCATGAGGATGGCCTGCAGCACATCCAAGGGCTCGAAACCGGCAATCACCACCGGCTTGCGATACTCATTCGAAAAATGCTCGTATGGCTGACTGCCGATCACCACGCTCACATGTGCCGGGCCAATGAAACCATCCAACGGCACGGTACCGTACTGACGCACTTCGGGCGATTGCAGGATGTGCGTGATCGCTGCCGGTGTCAGCACGTGATTACACAGCACGCTGAAATTGGTGATGCCTTCGTCCTTGGCCTGTTTGATGATGAGTGCGGTAGGCGGCGTAGTCGTCTCGAAGCCAATGGCGAAGAACACCACTTCGCGCTGCGGATTGTCGCGCGCGATCTTCAATGCGTCTTGCGGCGAATAGATCATGCGCACGTCGCCGCCGCGCGCTTTGGCACGCATCAGCGAGAGGTTGTCGGAAGCCGGCACGCGCAAAGTGTCGGCGTAGGTGCAGACGATCACGTTCCGCTCCCGTGCCAGGCGGATCGCCTGGTCGACGCGCCCGATCGGCAGCACGCACACCGGACAGCCCGGGCCGTGGATCATGTGCACGTTGACGGGCAGCAGGTCGGCGATGCCGTAGCGCGAGATGGCGTGAGTGTGGCCGCCGCAAAATTCCATGAAGCTGTAATTCTTGTCGGTTGCCGCTTCGCGCCGGATGTTCGCGACGATATTCTTGGCCAGTTCGCCGTCGCGGAATTCATCGATATATTTCATGATGCAGTACCATTGGGTTCTGAACGCAATTCGTCCAACTGTCCCATCTCTGCAAACATCGCCAGCGTTCGTTCTGCTTCTTCCTGATCTACTTTTTGTAGCGCATAGCCGACATGCACGATAACGTATTCGCCCACTGTGGCGTCGTCCACCAGCGCCAGCGATATCTCCTTGCGCACGCCGCCAAGATTGACGATGGCATTGCCCGGCGTGGTCATTTCCTCGATGCGGGCGGGGATGGCGAGACACATGATCAGGCTCCTTGATTGAGATGTTGCAACGCGACCGCCGCCTGGCCGAAAGAGATCGCGCCGTCGTTGGGCGGCAATTGCTGCGCGGTCAGCACGGTCAGTCCGCCTGCCGTCAGGATGTCGGTCAGCGACTGCGTCAGAATATTGTTGAGGAAACAGCCGCCACCCAGCGCGACATGCTTGATGCCGCTGCGCCCGGCGGCGCGCTGCATCCAGCCGCACAGCCCCTCGGCCAGCGTGGCATGGAACAGCGCCGCACCGTAGGCCGTGTCCTTGCAGTCGGCGAGCTTGACCAGCAGCGGGCAAAGATCGAGGTCGTTCTGCGCGGTAAGGATGTAACCCGGCGCGAGCGGCGCGACTTTGCCGTGGCGCTCGGCCAACCCCTCCAGCAGCATCGCCGCCTGCCCTTCATAACCCTGCACTTCTTTCACACCGAGCAGGCCGGCCGCCGCGTCGAACCAGCGCCCCATGCTGCTGGTCTCCACGCAGTTCAGCTTGCGCTGCAACATGTCTGTCACCGTCGCCGCACCCGCCCGCCCCGGAAAACGGCGCACGATCTCGTCCGCACGGTTCATGTCAAACAGGGCCGCTGCCGCCATGCGCCAGGGTTCGCGCGCGGCGCGGTCGCCGCCGGGCATGTGCAGCGGCACGAGATGGCCGAGGCGTTCACAGTCCGTGCCCGCCACACGCAACAACTCCCCCCCCCAAGCACAGCCGTCGGCTCCAAGGCCTACGCCGTCCAGCGCCAGGCCGAGTACCGGCCCGGTTACACGGTGTTCGGCCATGATGGCGACGATGTGCGCATGGTGATGCTGCACGGCGAACAGTGGCAGCCCGCGCTCCTCCGCGAAACTCTGCGCGTAGTGCGTACTGTAGAAGTCTGGGTGCAGATCGTGCGCCACGGCTTGCGGCTGCACATCGAGGATGTCGCAGAGATATTCGACCGTCTCGTCCAGCATCTCGCGCGCGCCGACATGGTCGAGGTCGCCAATGTGTTGCGACACAAAGGCTTCGTTGCCCCGCGTGAGGCAGACGGTGTTTTTCAGCCATGCACCGCAGGCTAGCACCGGGGGACCGGAGAACGGCAACACGATGCGGCGCGGCGTGTAACCGCGTGCACGGCGGACGAAGATCGGCGCCTTGCCCTGCCACTTCATCACACCGTCATCGCAGCGATGCAGGATGTCGCGGTCATGCGTGAGGAAGGCATCGGCTAGACCAAAAAGAGAATTACGCGCCTCGTCATCGTCCTTCACCAGCGGCTCGCCGCCGGGATTGGCGCTGGTCATCACCAGTGCCAGTGGCGTGGCCTGATGTAGCCAGTCCTTCCCTTGCGGACGGCCAAGCAATTCGTGGAACAACAGATAGTGCAGCGGCGTGTAGGGCAGCATCAGGCCGATGCTGGAAAGTCCCGGCGCGATGCCCTGCAACTCAGCCTCACACTTCGCCGACTGGCGCAGCAGTACGATGGGGCGTTCACCTGTTTCCAGCAGCGCAGCCTCCTGTTCGCAGAACTGCGCGTAATGCCGGGCCGACCGCGTGTTCAGCACCATCACCGCGAACGGTTTTTCCTCGCGATGCTTTCCGTTGCGCAATCTCTCCACGGTCGCAGCGTCGCGCGCATCGCACACCAGATGGAAACCGCCGATGCCTTTGACGGCAACGACCTGCCCGGCGCGGATGCGCCCGGCAGCAGTCGCAACAGGATCATTGCCGGTGAGCAGGTTCCAGTACGCATCGAACAGACTCAAACGCGGCCCGCATTTGGGACAGGCATTGGGCTGCGCGTGGAAGCGGCGCGTGGTCGGTGTGTCGTATTCCTGCTGGCAGACCGGGCACTGCTTGAACTTCGCCATGCTGGTGTTGGCGCGATCATAGGGCAGGCGTGCGGTCAGCGTATAGCGCGGACCACAGTGGATGCAGTTGATGAAGGGATGGCGATAGCGGCGGTCAGCGTGGTCGAACAGTTCGGACAGACAATCAGAGCAGATCGCCATGTCTGGCGCGATACCGGTGAGCACTCGGCCAGCTTTGCTTGCAGTGATGGCGAATCCGCATAAGCCGGTGGTGGTTTGCGCGAAGTCGTGGGTAATTTTTTCCACGCGCGCCAATATCGGTGGCTCGCTTTGCATGCGTTCAATCAAACGCATCACTTGCGGTTGTTCGCCCTCGACCGTTATCTCCACACCTTCGCTGTCGTTGCGCACCCAACCGGCCAGACCGAGTTCGTTGGCAAGCCGGTAAACGAAGGGTCGAAAACCGACGCCCTGCACTTGCCCCGATACTCTGATCTGCGCGTGGACCATGATTGCTAAAACCTCCACCGCAAGGACACAGAGACACAGAAAAAGGCAAAACCTCCTCCGATTTTCCCCTGTGTCTCTGTGTCCTTGCGGTGAGATTGTTTTTGATTCATATTGTTCGGTGAATACTACCTGCCATCGATGGACTTCCTATCCACAGCCTTCTTGCAACCGGCCTTAATCCAATCCAGCCACTCGCCCATACCCTCGCCGCTGGTCGCCGAGGTGCGGATCACCTTGATATCCGGATTCACGCGGCGTGCGTTGGCCACGGCCAGTTCGGCATCGAAGGTCAGATACGGCAACAGGTCACACTTGTTCAGCAGCATCAAATCCGCGGCGCGGAACATGTCGGGGTATTTGAGCGGCTTGTCCTCGCCCTCGGTCACCGAGAGGATGGCGACCTTGTGCGCCTCGCCCAGATCGAAACTCGCCGGGCACACCAGATTGCCGACGTTCTCGATCAACATCAGGCTGTCCTCGGCCATGGCCAGTTGCGTCATCGCCTTGCCCACCATGTAAGCATCAAGGTGACAACCCTTGCCGGTGTTGATCTGCAAGGCGGGCGCACCGGTGGCGCGGATGCGGGCGGCGTCATTGTCGGTCTGCTGGTCGCCTTCGATCACCGCCAGTTTCATCTGGTCCTTCAGCAGCTCGATTGTCTTCACCAGCAGCGTGGTCTTGCCAGAACCGGGGCTGGATACGAAATTGAGCGCAAAGATGCCGTGCTCGGCCAGTTGGGCGCGGTTCTCGTTGGCGTAGCTGTCATTCTTGGACAGGATATCCTGCTCGATTTTCACCATGCGCGACTGGCTCATGCCGGGCGCATGCGCGCCTGCCGGACCGAGGCCGTAATGCACCGAGCCGTCGGCATGCGAGTGAGAATGATCGTGATGGTGGCCGTGCCCGTGCAAATGGTCATGCACATGCTCGTGCGAGGAACCATCCTTGTGCATGTGGTAATGCATGTGCTTCGCCTCGGCATGATCATGATTGTGTTCATGGTCGTGCGAATGATCGTGATCGTGTGCCGTGCCGTCGGCATGCACATGAAAATGTCCGCCGTGACTGTGTTCGACGGCCTTGCCGTCAATGGTCGTCTCGCCCGCGCCGCAACCGCATACGTTACACATTGCTTTCTCCTATTCCACGTCGAGTTCTTTGACTCTCATTTCATTCCCGCCGGTCACTTGCACCTGATGGCTACCGCACTTGGGACAGGCGTCGTAAAGAGCTCTTACATTCACCATTCCGGCGCAGTGCAGACACCATGCCTGCCCCGGCGTTTCGATGATCTCCAGCTTCGCATCCTGCGCGATGCTGTCGCGCACAACCGCATCGAAACAGAACTTCATGGCTTCGGCTTCCACACCCGCGAGCTGGCCGATCTCCAGCCACACCGTCTTCACGCGGCTGAAGTTCTGCGTCTTTGCAGAATCTTCAATTATTTGAAGAACACCTTCAGCCAGCGACATTTCATGCATCTGAATTCCTTATCCATATCTCATATGCCACACAGGGATCGAGCGACATCACCTCGATCTGCGCACAGTACTCCAACACGCCGCCGTCATGTTTCGCCAACCCGCACAGATCCTGCGCAAACGACCCAGCCGGATGAAAATTCCATTCGGTGGGCGCGACGATCGTATAGTCCGCCACCTTGTCGCCATCCAGCTGAACCCGGTGCAGCAGCAGGCCGCGCGCGGTGCGCACGACGGCGATACCTTCGTCCGCCACCGGACTGCTCATGCTCAATCTCGGTGCGGCTTTACCACTCGCCATTGTGACTATATCCATCAGC
>Ga0210053_1000569_pt1 | contig 35952 bp, 36 predicted proteins | sample CryGeymeta201512_FD_185467 | JGI IMG/M metagenome (GOLD analysis project Ga0210053, IMG submission 185467) | Groundwater microbial communities from Crystal Geyser aquifers in Utah, USA - Crystal Geyser metaG 2015-12 (SPAdes) (version 2) | ecosystem: Environmental > Aquatic > Deep subsurface >... | reverse complement strand
TTTCTTAAATGTTCTGGAATCCACAGAAGTTCAAGATACATTAATTTCTGAACTTCAATCCATACTATGTGTAACAAATGAAGCAGAAACGACTTGCTGAGAACCCAAGTCTATCTTGACGCTATGGGGATTTTCTATCAGCACATTTGGCTGAACTCTTGAGTCCGAGCACGAAACAAGTGTTATAATCGGATGCTGGGAGGCAATATGATGAGTAAAATAATGCTCGGTGTGTTTTTTTACATAATTGTCATTTCTGTTAACAATTTCCTCAACAATTTTACTATGTTTCATTTTATCCTTTTATCCTTTGTGAAATCTGGTTAAAAAATTAAATTTTTAAAATTTTACCACATTTTTCAGCAATCCATCTACTTTTCAACAAAAACAGATATCCGATTCCAAAGCCAATTACAAAACCGGCAAGCACATCATGTGGATAATGCTGCCCCAGATAAATCATCCCAATACCAACCAAAGTTGCATAAACAAGCAGGATTACAAAATATTTTCTTAAATAGACCAAAAACGGCAAAGCCGCAAATGCAATTGCAGTATGCCTGCTTGGAAATGAATTAGAGTCCTTACAGAAAGGAAAATTTATATCATGCATTACTTTGCACGGCCTGTCTTCATGCACTACTTCCTTAATTACAGTTGTTGCTATTCCTGTTAGGATAAATGCCAGAAAAACAGGTAAAATGACTGGAATTACGGACCTGATATTTGTCTCTATGTTAATATTTTTAAGTTTATCCTTTTCAATAAGTAATGCCAGGACAACTATTACGGGAATCAGAAAATACAAAGAAGTTATTAAATTAAAAACCATATCCAAAAGCGGATTTGAAATTTCGTTTATAAAATTAAACAGGGACATTTTATTTTTTTAAATTTTTATTAGGTATGTAATTCAAGGTTATAAATTTAAATTTCCCATAAATTTATCAATTCGCTCCAGTGCCTTCTCAATATTTTCGGTTGATGTGGAATAAGAAATTCTGACATATCCTTCTCCGTCCTTTCCGAACAAATTTCCCGGAATTACAACGACCTTTTCCTCATTCAACAGTTGTTCTGCAAAATTTTCTGATGACAACCCGCTTTGCTTTATATTTGGAAATATATAAAATGCCCCCTTTGGTTTAACTGCGCTTATATTCTTAATTTCGTTCAAACGTTTATAAAGTAAATTCCTCCGCAGTTCATAAATTCCAGCCATTGCATGGACATCCTTTTTGCAGTCATCAAATCTTAAGGCAGCATATTGTGAAATTGAAGGAGCGCAAAGCATTCCATACTGATGGATTTTCATCATACCTTCTATAATTTCTTTACCTGCTGCAACATAACCAAGTCGCAGTCCGGTCATCGCATAACTCTTTGAAAAACCATTGACCGTAATTGTCCTTTCCTTCATCTCGGGAAGTGATGCAATACTAAAATGTTCCTCATTGTCGTAAATCAGATATTCATACAATTCATCACTTATAACCATCAGATCATTCTTTATGGCAATATCTGCGATTTCCTCAATGTCTTTCCTCCTTAATACAGCACCTGTCGGATTGTTAGGGGATGCGAGAACTATACACTTCGTCCTTTTTGTCAGCCGTTTTTCAACTTCTTCAGGCAATAATCTAAATTCATCTTTTTCATAAGCCGGAACTACTATGGGAATACCTCCTGAAAGTACTGTTGTCGGAATGTATGCAACATAACTTGGAGAAGGAATTAAAATTTCATCGTTTGGATTTACAATTGTTCTGAATGCCAGATCCAGTCCCTCTGAACTTCCTGCGGTAATTAAAATTTCCTTTTCAGATGATGCAAAAATTTTGTTTTCTTTGCGTAACTTTTTGGAAATTTTTTCCCTCAACTCCGCAAGCCCGTAATTAGAGGTATAATGATTATGGGAATTTTCTATTGCCCTTATTGCACCGTCCTTGATTCTCTCGGGAACATCAAAATCCGGCTCACCGATTCCGAGTGTAATTACTTCTTTCTCCTTTCGTGCCAGATCAAAAAATTTCCTAATTCCTGATGGTTCGACTTTACAAACCCTGTCAGAAATTTTTTTCATTTTACATACAACAATATCTGTTTAAATTAAAAACCAAAGAAAAGAAACAAAATATAAAAATAAAAAAACAGAATAAAAAATAAAAGGCGAAATGTCCTGCGGATTACGCAGATTACGCACTATGAGCGCCTTTAATTTTAACCAAACAGTGCAGATAATCCCGCTGCTGCATCCTCTTCACTGTCTTTTTTCTCCTTTTCTTTTTTCTCCTTTTCTTCCTTCTTTTCAGTGGGTTGTGCCGGTGCTGACTGTGCCGGTGCTGGTTGTGCAACTACCTGTGAGGCAGCATTTTTAAGTACATCCTCTATATTCACACCTTCAAGTGATGTCACAACTGCTTTAACCATAGCATCATTTACTTTTACATTTGCCCCAACCAGTACCTTTGTCAGATTTTCTTCGTTTATTGATTGTCCCGCACTGTGAAGTAATAACGCCCCATACATATATTCCATTTTATCTGATTAAATTTATTTTGTCTTATTAACAAATTTTTGATAATTAATTTAAATTGTAATATTAAATTTATCGTAACTATTCAACAATCCCAAAAAATACGCTCACTTCGTTCGGAGATTTAAAATTTCTAATGAAATTTAAAATAAGATTGAAAATCTTGTAAATTTTTAAAGATTGAAAACTTGTAGTTTTCAGCATTTCAAAAATCTCACAGATTTTTTAAAGATTGAAACCAAAGGTTTCAACATTTCAAAATTTCATTTTGAAAATACTCTCTGAATAGTTACAATTTATCAATATATCAAATTTTGTTCTGCGACCTGCCACCAAGTAGTCATAGCAATTAGTTATTATCTAGTTTGCTCCTACAGGCCATCCAGGTGCAGTGTACCTCTCGTTTTGGAGATATGCACATTTTTTGCATCTTTCGCATACCTGCTCGCCGAAGAGATTACACGAGCTGATATTTCCACATATAAATTAGACTACTAAACTAAATATTTGAAATTTTAATTATTTGAAATTTTAATTATCTTAAATTTTAATTTTAAATCTCCCCTGATTAGGTCAACTTGCGGATAGAAACAGAATAAAAGTTTTCAGATGGCAGCAGGTGTTAAATCAGGGGAACAAAAATAAGACCATGCTAAAACCGATGTTAGATAAAATTTCATAGAATTTCTTACAGTAAAAATTTAATAAAATTTAAAAAATGTCTAAAAACGACTATAAAATAAAGGATATAAATCTCGCAGAAAGCGGAAAGAACAAGATTGAATGGGCAGAAGATCACATGCCAGTCCTGATGGAAATAAAAAAGGAATTTGAAAAAACAAAGCCATTAAAAAATTTAACTGTTGGATTTGCTTTGCATGTGACAAAGGAAACAGCTGTTCTTGTTAAAACATTAATTGCAGGCGGGGCAAAGGTTGCAATTGCTGGATGTAATCCTCTGTCAACACATGATGATGTTGCAGCGGCATTGGCAAGTGATGGAGTTAATGTTTATGCATGGAGGGGCCTGTCAACAAAGGACTATTATGAATGTATTGGCCGTGTTCTTGACCACAAGCCAGACATTACTGTTGATGACGGATGCGACCTTGTAACAGTAGTTCATAAAGAAAGACCTGAATTAATCAGGAAAATTAAAGGCGGATGCGAGGAAACAACAACAGGAATAATACGGCTGAATGCGATGGAAAAAGACAATGCCTTAAAATATCCTATGCTGGCAGTAAATAATGCGATGACAAAACACTTTTTTGATAACCGGTATGGAACAGGACAATCTACAATAGACGGGATTTTAAGGGCAACATCGGTTTTGTTTGCGGGAAAGAATGTTGTTGTTTGCGGATATGGATGGTGCGGAAGAGGTGTTGCAGCAAGGGCAAAAGGTATGGGTGCAAATATTATAGTTACCGAAGTGGATTCGATAAAGGCACTGGAAGCAGCGATGGACGGATACAGGGTTATGAAGATGGACGAAGCGGCAAAAACAGGAGATATTTTTATAACAATTACAGGAGATGTTGATGTCATCAGAAAAGAGCATATTGAAAATATGAAAGACGGAGCAATATTGGCAAATTCAGGCCACTTTAACTGCGAAATAAATGTCCCGGAACTTGAGTCATTGTCAAAGAACAGGAAAGAAATAAGGGATAATACAGTCAGATATATCTTAAAGAACAACAAAAAAATTTATTTGCTTGCCGAAGGACGGCTGGTAAATTTAGCAGCAGCAGAAGGGCATCCGAGTGAGGTTATGGATATGTCGTTTGCAAATCAGGCACTAGCTGTCCTGTATATTGCCAAGCATAAACTTGATGTTAAAGTACATGATATACCTGCGGAGATTGATAAAAAGGTTGCTGATTTGAAATTAAAGACGATGGGTATTGAAATTGATGAACTTACAAAGGAACAGAGAAAATATTTAAATTCATGGGAAGAAGGAACATAAATTTTAAAATCAGATTAATCATGGAAATTTTGCCGGCAAAGTTTAAATCGGATAATATTGTATCTGTGAATATAATTGCAGATATTCACGGAAATTTTGACAGCGAAAAAATTTTACGGATATCAGAAGAAAGAGGGATATCAGAAATTTTTATATTGGGTGATTTTTCTCCGCACGGAAGTATCGGAAGTTTGGAAAATGTTGAAAATTTTTTAAAGACACTCGCACTTCATAGAAAAATTTATGCAATTCCTGGGAATTGTGATGGCAGAGAAATTTTAAAAATTTTTGCCCAGTTTAAAATCAATTATCACGGAAAAACCGGAAGTGTGGCCGGAATAGATGTGGATTTCATCTTTTTCGGCGGCTCAAATATAACTCCGTTTAATACAGTTTTTGAATACAGAGAGGATGAAATTTATAAGGCCTTAAAGAAATTGTTTGAGGGAGCAAGATCAGACAGAAAAATTTTACTGACACATTGCCCACCCTTTAATACAAAATGTGATTTTGCCAACGGAAGGCATGTCGGAAGTACTGCGATAAGAAAGCTCACAGAGGAATTTCAGCCGGAAATAAATTTCTGCTCGCATGTGCATGAATGTTACGGAAAAGAGGACTTTATCGAAAAAACAAGAATTGTGAATGTCGGAGAATTGAGAAAGGGGGGGGTAATATTGAAATGTGGAAAGGATAAATTTGAAACAGAGCGTATAAATTTTTAGGTAAATTTTAAGTAACTTCTCAATAACTTGTGGAAAAATGATAAAATCAACTGGTTGTGTGCCATATAAAGGGGAACATAAATTTGTAGAAATTTAATTAAAAATGTGATTATTCATAGGGTATTTTCAAAATGAAATTTTAAAATACTAAAACCATTGGTTTTAATCTTTAAAAATCTACAAGATTTTCAATCTTTAAAAATTTACGGAATTTTTAAATGAGAGTGAAGCGAACTTATTTTCAAAGTTGTTTGAAAAGACACGAACGAAGTGAGTGGAACAAAATGGGCGTAAAATTTCAACAAATACAAAAAATTGTATTTGCTCAATATTGGGCAGTAATCCACTCTTATTTTACGTGAGTATAATGGTAATTTACCTCCACTTATTGAGCAAGTTCCTGCAAAGCTACAGGACAATCTACAAGACACACAATTTGGTAACAATCTAAAAGCATTTATCGTCTATCTTTATTATGTAGGAAGAGTTACTGAACATAAGATTAAGTTACTGAACATAAGATTAAAGATATATTAGAAGAAGCCGGCATAAGTGTCTCTGAAGGTGAAATTTCAAATATTCTGACAAAAGAAAAGAAGGATGAATTCACAAAAGAAAAAAAAGATATATTTGAAGTAGGAATGGAACATTCTGAGTACGTTCATGGTGATGATAGTGGAGCAAGGCATAAGGGCATAAACCACCATGTCCATGTTTTTTGTACCGCACTATTTACAGCATTCTTCATCACCATGTCTAAAAGTAAAAAAGAAATTAGGGAGATTCTGGGGCTTAAAGAAAATGAGCAACTTGATAAAATACTCATTACAGATGATGCAAAACAATATTATTATATTGCAATTCTACATGCTTTGTGTTGGATTCATGAAATAAGGCCATATAGAAAATTGGGTGCTCATCCCTTTAAGTTGGGATAATTATTTTGTGAGAGATCTTTTAAAAATCTGCTTAAAAATTAAAATTAGATAGCATAAGTTTAATTTTAAACATTACAGGACTTACGCAAGGCAGATATGAATTCTTGACTTTTTATGTTCATTTACAAAATAATCTAAGTAAGTCCTATAACTTATAAAAATATTAGTAAAAAAAACAAATATATAATTATCTAGCGTGTCCGAATAGGAAAGAGGATTTTGCCGAGTCTTTAAGTTGGGATAATTATTTTGTGAGAGATCTTTTAAAAATCTGCTTAAAAATTAAAATTAGATAGCATAAGTTTAATTTTAAACATTACAGGACTTACGCAAGGCAGATATGAATTCTTGACTTTTTATGTTCATTTACAAAATAATCTAAGTAAGTCCTATAACTTATAAAAATATTAGTAAAAAAAACAAATATATAATTATCCCAATTTTAGTGGGCCAGCACCCAACATTTTATCTGCATTTTCAATCGGAGCTGTTATAGGAATTGCTTGTGGAATCGGGTGGCTTTATGTTTCAAGAAGGGCAACAAAAATACCTTGTGCTTACAGGATAGATATTGCCATAATTCTGGTGCTGTATGGACTTGTTGAATCAGTTGGCGGAAGTGGAGCCATCAGCGTGTTATGTTTTGGCATTATTCTTGGAAATGGATACGCGATAGCTGAAATAATGAAGACAAAAGAAAAAATAGAAATTAGCCCTGCAACAATTGCCTTTCATGGAGAGGTCTCTTTTTTTATAAGGACTTTCTTTTTCGTTTTTCTTGGCATGTTAGTTACAATAAGCAATGTTGAAATACTCATCGTTGGAATTATTTTAGGGGCATTATTGCTCATTGCAAGAATTGCTCCAACACATATTAGTTCAATTAAAACAGATCTTACAAAAGAAGAAAAGAAATTTATATTGACAATGGCACCACGAGGGCTTGCCGCCGCAGTTCTCGCACAATTACCAATTTTTTACGGAATTGCAAATGCAAAGATGTTTTCAGATTTGGTTTTTGTTATAATTATAGTAAGTATTCTGATAATGATTATAGGTGTTAAGGCATCTTTCAAACATGATAATAAAGAAAATATACAAAATATACAAAACAAACAAAATTTAATCACAAAAATTTAAAATTTAAACAAATACCTCTAATATAACAACATGGAAACGAAGGAAATGAATGACTATGCGGAAAAAATTAAAAACAACTTATGGATAGAAAACAGAGATATTCATCAGATTTTACTGCTTGAAGATGTGGAAGAATGCAGGAAAAATTTGATTTCCCACACAATAAATGCCGAACTTGCGATGAAGGAAAGCGACATTCCTTTAATTTTAAGGTCGGTGTGCGTTCACGGTTTTGATGTCCTAAAAAATTTACTGTCAAAAAGGCATGAAAAAATGCTCGGCTTTTCAACGCTTGAACTCATGAGAAAGTCCGCAAATTTTGATGAATCAGTAAGCGATTGTTTTTATGCGGAAATTTATCATTTATTTCTCGCGATGAAAGGAAATCCCAAAATTTATCCGTCTTTTTTTATGATGGTAAAAGAATACAAATTCAGCGAAGAAAATCCAGGCATTGACAGGTCAAATTTCCTTGATGCCGTGTATAACAACATAGAAAAATTTCTCAACAAATACCCTTCAGGTCTTGATTTTGAGGTAATAAATAAAAGAAGAAATAATAAAGAGAAAATTTTAAATTTATTCGGTGCCGGAGAGGATGATTGGAATGATTACTGGTGGCATCTCAGACATCTTTTCAAAAGTATGAATGATATTGAAAATCTGAAAAAAATCATGGCTTTAACTGATGAGGAAATAAATGCAATAGAAATTGCAATAAAAAATAAAATTCCGTTCTGCATAACTCCTTATTATCTGCATTTGATGGACTTTGACAATGCAGACAGAAAATACGATCATCAGATAAGGGCGCAGGTAATACCAACAGTTCATTATGTTGAGAACATGCTCAGGCACACAATGGACAGAGAATACAAGAAGGATTTTATGAAAGAACGCGACACCACTCCGCAAAAAGGTATAACTCGCAGGTATGTGATGATAAGCATAATCAAGCCCATTCAGACCTGCCCGCAGATATGTGTTTATTGTCAGAGAAACTGGCAGATAATGAATCCTGATGAAGATGCGTTCTTAACAAAGAACGAACTTGAAAAAGCAATTGACTGGTTTTCAGAGCATAATTCCGTGAGAGAGGTTTTAATAACTGGAGGGGATCCTTTTATGATGGGGGACGATGCAATTGAGCATCTAATCAAAAGATTCTCTGAAATGGAGCATATTATTGGAATAAGAATTGGCTCAAGAATACCTATCACATTGCCCCAGAGAATAACTGAAAAATTTGCCGAAATGCTTGGAAGTTATGTTAAAACAGGAAAGAAGTATGTCGCCATATCAACACATATAGAACATCCTTATGAAGTTACGCCTGAAACAGGTGAAGCGATTAGAAAAATAATAAAGCAGGGGATTACTGTATATAACCAGCAGGTTTATACAAAAGAAACCGCAAGAAGGTTTGAGACGGTTAAATTAAGAATGGAATTGAAAAAGGTGGGAATAGATCCGTACTATTCTTTTTATCCGCAGGGTAAATATGAAACCAAAAATTTTCTTTTGCCGGTTGCCAGGATAATGCAGGAGAGGAAAGAGGAAGCAAGGTTGCTTCCGGGTGTGTTTAGGACAGACGAATTTGTTTTTAATGTACCAAAACTCGGGAAAAACCATCTCCGGGCGTATCAGGACAATGAAATAATAGGGATAAAGGAGAACGGAGCAAGGGTTTATCTGTTCTATCCGTGGGAAAAGAATATCGTGATGGTTGAACCATACATTTATGTAGATCAACCTATAATTGAATTCCTTGACGATATGGTCAGAAGGGGAGAGAGACATGAGAATTATGAAAGTATATGGTATTATTATTGATTTATACTCAATAACGGAAAAAGATGCACTTTTTATAGTACATTTTCAAAATCATAAAAATTTAAAATATATAAAAGTAGCGAAACAAAAAGAGCGTACTTTAAATTATAGCGACCAATTTCATATAACGTTTCCAGCATAAAAGAAGTTTTTGCGAAGTAAAAATTTGGGCGAGTGCCGTAAGACACGAACCTTTTATGCTGTGTTATACGCTGTTTCGCCATCTTTATCACTCTTCGTTTCTTCAAATTCAAACAGCTTCGGAGCGTTGAAAGATAGAGAGAATTCTTTAATTCGTCTTTCTGCCAATTTTACATATGCCTCATTTATGTCATACCCAACATAATGACGTTTCGTTTTTATTGCTGCAATCGCCGCCTGTCCACTTCCTAAAAATGGGTCTAAAATAACCTCCCCTTCAAAAGTGTAAAGTTGGATCAATCGATAAGGTAATTCTACAGGAAACGGGGCTGGATGTCCCACTTTCGTTGCTGGCTCTGCGGCAAATGTCCATACGCTTTTTGTAAATTCAAGGAACTCCTCCTTAGAAATTGTACTCTTTCTTTTCAGATTTTCCCTTGAGAACATGCCTTTAGAAAAAACTAAAATATATTCATGAATATCTCTCAATGTTGGGTTTTTTGCGGAAAGCCAACTGCCCCACGCAGTAGATGGACTGCCACTCGAAGCTTTATTCCAGATGATTTCACCCCTCATTAAAAATTCTAAGCCGAGCATATCCTCAACAATAAAAGCGTGAAGCGGAATGTATGGTTTTCTTCCCAGATTCGCAATATTTATACATGCTCTCCCGCCGGGAACAAGAACCCGCTTAACTTCTCCCCATACTCGCTTCAAGAATTCTCGATACTCATCAAGGGTAAGGTCTTTATCGTATTCCTTGCCAACATTGTAAGGAGGTGAGGTTACCATCAGATGAACGCTGTTATCAGGTAATCCTTTCATTTGTTCACTCGATTCGCAAAATACCTGGTCTAGAAGTTTTGTTGGGATTGTATTCTCTATATACTCAGATATATGCTCTTTAGGCAAACTTTCGTATAATCTGCTGGAATAAAATTTAGTTGAGTCGTGATTAATCCTTCCCGGTGAACCGAAAGCGCTTGTTTTGGTTCCATTCTTTCTGTTATTAGCTCCCATAATCAATCCCCCTTCCATAAGTCAACCCATCTTTTAAAAGAGTTGAATTCTATTTTTGTTCTTTGCCAATTTATGACGATTCTTTTGGATTCCTTATCGGCAACTAAATTTGATAATGCTTCTTTAGTAATTTCAACGCCCCTTGGATTTGTTCCAGGCTTGGGGAGTTTGATATAGTTTTTCCTGCCCATTCTATCGAATAGCCTTGTCTGGGCTTCCAATGGGAGGTAATAAAATCCCCCGATGTCGTCCCAGTTGATTTGAACAAGCAAAATATCACAATGAGGGGAATAATTGTCTCGAAACTCTTTCGCTTTTTGAGCATCAACAGTCCATATAAGTTTAACTCCACCGAAGCTCTTGCCAGTAATCGTCTTAATGGATATTGGCTTTCCGAACAATCTGGCATCAATTTCTGGCTCAGTGATAGGAATTTCAGTTTCTACATTTGCTTCACCAAATTTATAAATAAGCAAAGCCACGATTATCCTTTCTCGAACTGAGCCGACTTCCATTCCAGTTTTACCTGCCCTTGAACTTTCCAATTCTGCAAGCTGAAACAAATAAGGTAAACGTCTTTTGATTTTTTCTACAAGCTTTTCATCCTCGAAGATTTCTATCAACCGTTTTGACATTCTTTATTCCTCCGTTTTTCTAAGCGAAATTGCGTATAACTCGTTCATATCAGAACTCAGTTCGTATATCATTTCAGTTTGGTAGTATATCATAACAATTTCTATTATTCCATCACCTTTTTCAATAGTAATCATTTTATGTCACCTGACATCACAGTACATCCTCTCCATAAGTTTTAGGGGGCCCCGAGGTAGGCTCTTTATTAACAATGGGCGAGATGTACGGTCTTACCCATTGGCACCGCACGTGATTTCTTAGTGCATTATAAATTAAAATATAAATAATTAAATTTTGGATATTCAGTAGTTCCGAATACATTTATCCTATAATAAAATAAATGATTGCATTAATATAGTCATTTTACTGACTTATTGCAGTAAAATAAATATGCTCGTAAATTTGATAACTATGCAAAAAGTTAGCAGATTTACTATAATTCTTCATAACTAACATGTTTATTTACAGTTATCTTTTTATTATTGGTCATTTTTAATTATAAATTATAAAAAGTATTAATAATTATAGGTGTAAAAAGATAAGTTTTTAACTATAATTTATAATGATTTAAAATATATTAAAAATTATAGTCGGTTTGCTAATTTTTTACACCATTCAAGCAACTTAATAAATACTAAATTGAGTGTAAAATGTAGATAAATTCACTATATTTGGAATTATATGCATTAAAAGTGTTAATTTAAATAAATTTCCACGAAAAGCAACGAATTTAATAAACAATTGTGTTAATGTTATTGAAAATGTTATTGAAAATGTGCTTAAAATATCAAAATTTGTTAATGAAAACATTTCATTCGGAACTACTGATATTAAATAAATAATTCAAGTTTTGCATTTTGAAAATTTATTACAAAAATCGGTGCTCACCCCGTTAAATTGGGATAATTAGGAAGTAATTTAAATTTTAAAAATCTGCTTAAAAATTATTAGTACTTACGCAGTCCAACTTTATTTTTATATAATTAATTTTTGATATTAAATTGAGTTTGTCAGATTAGCCGTGATTAAAGGTGAAATTTTTACCTTTATTTTACCTCTATCCGCGAGCGTAAGCGAGGAGATATTGAAACTCAAAGTTTCACTATCTGCGAACGAAGTGAGGAGATATTGAAATGCAAAGTTTCAATAATTTGACATTCTCAAGATATTGCTATTTATATTATAAATTATTAATCATATAAAATAATATAAAATAAATCTGACATTCTCAAGATAAATTTAACCATCAAATGTTAATAAATTCAATACATACTATAATTTCTTAAGTAATTCCACAACTTCAAGATGATTATGCAGATTAAATCTTGCATAAGATAGGAACATTCCAACTCTGATAGTATATGCATCCTTCGGAAGAATTCTAAATAAGTCCTCATCTGTCCAGTCATCACCTATTGCCAATACAAAATCATAATCTTCTTTCATAAATTGCATTGCCGCACTGCCTTTATTTACGCCCCCGTTCCTGATTTCAATTACTTTTTTTCCCTGTAAAACCTGAACATCCATGTTTGCCGTGAAATTTATTATTTCATCCATAAGTTCCTTTGCCTTTTGGGATGCCAGTTCCGGATCGCTTTTTCTGTAATGCCATACCAATGAAAAATCCTTTTCTTCAATAAAAGAATAAGGAACCCTGTCTACATAATCTTGAAATATGGAAATTATTTTTGATTTCCATTTTATATCTAATTTTCTAATCGGTCTCCATTCCTTACTTTTTTCTTTTATATAGACACCGTGCTCTGCTATAAATCCAATATTAAAATTTCCAAACCATTCCCGAAGCGTTTTCCTGTCCCTGCCACTTATAATTATTACATAATTTTTGTCATCATTTGAAAATTTCCTTAAAATTTCTAAAATTTCATCGTTAGGAGTTGCATTTTCAGGACGGTCTGTAAAAGGAACCAAAGTTCCATCGTAATCCAAAAATATAAGTCGCTTGTCTGCATTAATGTAGTCCTTTATCATTAGTCCTTCATCGCTCTTCTTCAGCAATCTCATTTCAAGACCTTTCTGTTCTTCCTTCATAGATAACAACTCTGAAATAAAATCGTTGCCCCATTTAATTATATCATACCTTCTCAATCTGTCCCGCATAATTTTATTGCGTCTGATTTGTTCTTCCACTGGCATCTCTAATGACTGCTTTAATGCGTCAGCTATTTCTTCAATGGAGTTTGGATTTATAATAATTGCCTCTCCGAGTTCTTTTGACGCTCCTGCCATCTCACTCAAAATTAAAACACCTTTTTCATCACTTCTTGTGGCAACATATTCCTTTGCGATTAAGTTCATCCCGTCTCTCAATGGAGTTATCAGGGCAACATCGCTAATTGCGTAATAAGCCGCAAGTATCTCAAAGGGAAGTGAAGTGAACTGATAATTTATCGGAGTCCATTCAATTTTTCCAAATTTTCCGTTTATCTTTCCGATATATTCGTCAATCTGTCTTTTCATCGTCTGATAATGCTCAACCCCGACACGGGAAGGAACTAAAACCAGAACAAGAACAACTTTATTGTGCCATTGCTGATTTTTCTCCAAAAATAATTCATATCCCTGCAAACGATTAATTATGCCTTTTGTATAATCCAGGCGGTCAATTGATAAAATAATTTTAAATTTTTTCAAGGTTGTTTTAATTTTTCCAAAATTTTCCTTTACATTCATGTTGTCAATAGACATGTTAAATTTGTTAAAGTCAATGCCCATCGGAAATACATCTGCTTTAATATATCTGTCGCCATAAATTTTTCCCATTTCATGGTCATAACCAAGAATACAGAGAATTGACCTTAAGAAATGCTGAACATATCCGTGCGTGTGAAAGCCAATAATATCTGCTCCTATCATTCCTTCAAGTATCTCTCTCTGCCATTTTCTCGGGAGAAGGCGAAATAATTCATAAGAAGGAAAAGGAATATGTAGAAAAAAGCCAATAGAAATGTTTTTTATTTTTGTTCTCATCATCATTGGGAGAAGCATCAAATGATAGTCATGTATCCAGACGATGTCTCCTTCCCTTAAAATTTCCATCAATGCATCGCAAAAAATTTTATTTACATCTTTGTAAAACTTCCAATAATTCTCGTTATATTTTACATTGGAAGGAAAGTAATGAAACAATGGCCATAATACGCTATTGCAAAATCCGTTATAAAAATTTTCCATGCTTTTTTCAGGCAGAAAAACTGGGTGGCACATAAATTTTTTAAGTTTCCTTTTAATTTGCTTCTTTTCTTCATCTCTTAATGTAATTCCTGTCTGTCCAACCCATACATAATCATCAAATGCTTCATGTTTGCCCTCCAAATATGTCTTTAATCCTGAAACCAGACCGCCGGGACTTTGGATGAAATTTGAATTTTTCCAGTTATTATTTCTGCTGTTATTTATTGCTACCAGCAAACGATTTGCCACGATAATCAATCGTCGTTCTTCTTTCATTGTTTTTCTCTTTCATTGTTTCTCATTTTTAAAATATATGTTTCTAACAGGAAATGAAATTTCTATGCATTCTTTATCATACCTCTGTTTTAATTTTTTAATGAATTCATGAACAACGAAATACTGGTCTACAAATTTCTCAACCCTTAAAATTATACTGAAATTTATATTTGAATCGCCATAAGTATTATATCTAATGAATGGTTCAAAATTTTTAACTGCCCCCTGAACATTTTGCTGTATTTCCTTTGCTACTTCAATAGTTATTTTTTCAACTTTTTCAAGATCAGAATTATACGAAACCCCGCAAGCCAGAATTACTGACATCTCCTTTTTAAGAATATAGTAGTTTGTAAATATACTTTGTGATAATTTTAAATTAGGAATTACAATATGATTATTTTCCAGTGTCTTAATGCGAACAGTTCTCCATCCGATATCTTCAACATAGCCCTTCATTCCATTTTCCAGTTCTATATATTCACCAAACATTATACGACGATCTGCAACAATAAAAACACCTGCAAAGAAGTTTGATAATGGATCTTGCAAAGCTAAAGCAACTGCCAGTCCAGCAATTCCTAAACCTGCTATAAGGGGAGTAATATTGTTAACCCCAAAGATCACAGTTAAAATATATACTATGGCAATCGCATACACAAATCCGATAATTATTTTTTTTAATATTGGTAAAGAATGCTCATCAATTTTTGTGTTTGTTTTTAAAGCAAAATCAGCACTATACCATTTAAAAATCCCCTTAACTATTCTTGTGACAAACAGAGTGATAATTAAAATAAAGATGCATGTAAAAATTTTTTGAATTTCAGTATAATATTCTGAAAGCACATTTAATTGCATCAATGCAAAATATATTCCGATAAAGAAGATCATAAGAAATACGGGTAATTTTATTGCCTTCAAAATTTCATCATCAAGTGTCGTCTTTGTCTCTTCGGCCCATTTTGCGACAACTTTTTCAAGAATGAAATTTACCAGCTTTGTAAAAATTGCAGATATTGCTATTATAATTAAAGCAATTACTACATCCATGTAATTTTCAATACCTAAACCTAACATTTTACTGACCTTTTAAATTTTGATTATAGTGAATTTTTCAACTTTTGATTATTTATTTTGAACATCAATATTATATATTATGATTTGAAGAGTAAATATATGAACAGTAGTTCCGAACACATTTGCTATGATAAAATAAATGATTGTATTCATAAAATTTAACAATTTAAAAATATTAAAAATTATTTGGAATTATATGCATTAAAAGCGTTAATTTAAAAAAATTTCCAAAAAAAGCAATGAATTTAATAAATGTGTTAATGTTGTTGAAAATGTTATTAAAAATGTTATTGAAAAATTTGGGTGGAAACAATACACAATATAAAAAAATATTACTGCTGAAAAGTTAAAACGATTATTATCACTGCCAAACATAAACTTCAATCCAAAATTTGTTAATGAAAACATTTCATTCGGAACTACTGATGAAGAGTAAATATATGGATAAAAACAATATTATAAAAAGATGTCAAAATGGCTATAAATGCAGAAATGAATAAAGATCTTATTATACGAGGTTTTTACTCACCTTTTTTAAATTTCATCCTTAAAAATTTCTCAATTTCAACCGCAACAAACGCAGAAAGCAGGGTCAGGAACAAAACAAACCACCATTCCGGAGGAAACGCCGCTGTTCTGAAAATTTCCTGAAGAAACGGAATATATGTTATCATCAGCTGCGTTCCAAAGGCAATTGTGACGCCGATTATTATCCATTTATTTGAAACCGGACTGAAAGTAAACGCCGAATTATGTATTGAACGGGCAGTAAATAAAAATCCAATATGGACGAGTTTAACAGCCATAAAGGCCGCTGTTTGCGCCTGAGTCAGTAACAACAAATCAGCGCTTCCGTCAATATTGTTTAAAGCAAAATTCCCGAAATAATAATAAACCCCGAAGGCTGAAACGAGCATCATTATTGAAACAATTGCGATCCGTGTAATAAACAATCCGTTAATTAGTTTTTCTTTCTGATCTCTTGGCTTGGCTTTCAGCAGACCTTTTTCTTTCTGTTCCATTATTAAGGGCAGAGTCAGAAATACAGCATCTGTTAAATTTATCCATAAAATATGTATCGGCTCCAAAGGAAGCCGCAAAGCAAAAAGCGGAATGAAGGGCGCAAGCATTATTGCCAAAAATATGATAAGTCCCTGAGCGACATTTGTTGGAATAGTAAATAATATGTTTTTCTGGAAATTTTTCCACACATGCCTTCCTTCTTCAACTGCATCAACAATTGTTGCAAAATTATCATCTGCCAGAACCATATCCGAGGCCTCCTTACTGACGTCTGTTCCGCTTATGCCCATCGCAATTCCTATATCTGCCTTTTTCAAAGCAGGAGCATCATTCACTCCATCCCCTGTAACTGCCACAACATGCCTTTTCTTTTGAAGCTGTTTCACTATTCTAAATTTATCCTCCGGAGAAGTTCTTGCATAAACCGAAATTTCATTTGCAATTTTGTATAAATCATCATCGCTCATCTTTGCTAATTTTTCTCCGCTCAAAAATTTATCACCTTCATTATAAAAGCCGATTTGTTTTGCGATTGCTTTTGCAGTTTCAGCATGGTCTCCGGTTATCATAACAACCTTTATTCCTGCACTTTTGCATTTTTCAATCGCGTCAATAACTTCTTCTCTCGGAGGGTCTATCATTCCATGAATTCCTGAAAATGTTAAGTTCTTAAGGTCAGTCCCTTCAAGGGTCATTTTTTCTTTGTCCACAATTTTATATGCTACTGCAATCAGTCGTAAAGCCCCCTTTGCCATTTCATGCGCACTTTTCAAAATTTCTACTCTTTCAGTATGGGTAAGATTTATAATTCTGCTATTAACTAACTGATATTCACACATCTCTAAAATTTTTTCGGGAGAGCCCTTAACATACACTGTTTTATTGTCATCTTCCCCGGAATGTAAAGTTGCCATATATTGCTGTTCTGATTCAAAAGGAATCTCGTCTATTTTGTGAAATTTTTCAGCATATATGTGTGCCTTTGCCTTCATTGCCGAGACAATAAGGGCACCTTCTGTCGGATCTCCAATTATATTATATTCTCCTTTTTCCTCCGCAGGAGGTATAAGATGTGCGTTATTGCATAAATATCCCCCGCGCAATGTCTCAGTAAGTTCCACCGGTTGTATTAATGGATTTATTTCCTGATTGATTTCTTTATCTTTCAGAATAAATTTCCCCTCTGGTTTATAGCCCACTCCGCTGACAATATAAATTTTCCCTCCGGAATAAATTTTAACCACAGTCATCTGATTTTTTGTCAGGGTTCCTGTCTTGTCCGTGCATATAACTGTCGTACATCCCAGTGTTTCAGCCGCAGGTAAATTTCTTATAATCGCATTTTTCTTTGCCATTACTGTTGCAGATATTGCAAGAAGTGCTACTACTACGATTGGTAGTGCTTCGGGAATAATCGCAACTGCAAATGAAACAGATGCCAAAAAAGAATAAATTAAAGGAAACCCAATCACCATTCCAAGTATAAAATTTATGAAGGTAAATATCAGCGTTGCAATTATTATAATTTTTGTTAATTCGTTTATTTTTTTTGTCAGAGGCGTTGAAATTTCATGTGTCGCTTCAACAAGTCTTGCTATTTTTCCGAATTCTGTTTTCATAGATGTTGCCACTACAACGCCGTTTCCGAGTCCTTTTGTGACATAAGTTCCGCTAAATGCTATGCATCGCTGGTCAGATAAAGGTAAATTTTGTCTGTTGATCGCATTATCATTTTTATGCGCGGGGATGGATTCTCCGGTTAATATTGATTCGTCTATTTCTAAATTTTTAACATAAAATAGCCGCAAATCAGCAGGAATTTTTTTCCCGCTTTCAATCTCCACAATGTCTCCGATTACTATGTCCTTTGCATCTATATTTTTCTTTTTTCCATCCCTGATGACGATGGATTCATGAACTGTCATTTTTCTTAACGCTTCAATCGCAGATTCTGCTTTTCCTTCCAGAATAAATCCGACAATTGCATTCAGAAAAACACACAACAGGATAACTATGACCTCATTCCACATGTCTATATCTTCGTTCCATATAGTTAAAAATGCACATATGACCGCGGAGGCAAGCAAAACATATATCAAAGGATTGTGAAACTGAAGCAGAAATCTTATAATGGGACTCTTTTTTTTAATCTTTAATTCATTATATCCGTATTTCCGCAGCCGTAATTTTGCCTCTTCCTCGCTGAGTCCTTTGCTGGTTGTTGACAGGTCCGAAAAAATTTCTTCTGTGGTTTTATTGTAGAAATTATTCAGATCTTTTTTATTCATTTGAAAGTTAGATAATATTTGAAAACAAATTAATAATGCGAAAAAAAGAAAGGAATGCACAAAATAAAAAAGAATTTTTTGAAGCATGAGGAATAGCAAGGTGATTTTCAAAGTTGTAGAGATTTAAAATACTAAAAACTATACTGAAAATCTGCATGATTTTCAATCTTTAAAAATCTATGAAATTTTAAAATACTGAAAATCTGCATGATTTTCAATCTTTAAAAATCTATGAAATTTTAAAATACTGAAAATCTGCATGATTTTCAATCTTTAAAAATCTATGAAATTTTAAAATACTAAAAACTGCAAGTTTTCAATCTTATTTTAAATTTCGTTAGAAATTTTATACTCAACAACGGCAAAAGATGCACTTTTTTATAGCACATTTTCAAAATCACAGAGATTTAAATTTAAAATATATAAAAGTAGCGAAACAAAATGAGCGTATTTTAAAGATTTGAAAAACGCAATTTATAAAGTTGCGCAGTATAAATTTCCGAACGAAGTGAGATGATTATCGATTATCTAAAAAATCAAAACTCCCAAATTTTCACAAGAACTGCCTTTTCCATATAAATTTTATTCTCTGCCTGCGTGAATATGATTGAATGCCTGCTGTTAACCAGTTCCTCTTCAATCTCCATTCCGTAATGTATTGGCATACAGTGCATAATTTTAACATCTTTTTTTGCAACACTTAATAATTTCTTTGTTATGCGAAATTTCTCAAAGGCCTTAATTCTTTTGTTGTCTTCGTCCTTTCTTTCCTGCCCCATACTTGTCCAGACATCCGTATAAATAAAATCCGCATCCTTAACCGCATCTGTTGTATTTTCACAAAATTCAAAATTTTTAATCCCTGATTTATTTAAATTTTCAGTATATTTTGACTTGTATTTTCCCGGCGAAGCAACTGCAATCTCAAATCCCATTATTTTTGAAGCAATAATCAGAGAATTGGAAACATTGTTACAATCGCCAAGATATGCCAGTTTAAAATCAAAATTTCCCGTAATTTCAAACATTGTCCACACATCCGACAAAATCTGAACCGGATGCTCCAAATCAGAAAGTGCATTTATTACGGGAATGCCTGCAGAATTTTTAAATTTTATCAGATCGCTATGCTTATAGACCCTCGCTATTACACAGTCAACATATTTGTCAAGCACTCTTGCCATATCCTCAATCCGTTCATTCCTGCTTAATTGTGATTCGTCCCTGCCCAAAAATACCGTCTTTCCGTTCATCTGTTTTATTGCCGACTCAAATGAGACCCTTGTCCTTGTTGACGGCTTTTCAAACAATAACAGAAAAATTTTTTTGGCAAGTGCATCACCATACAAATTTTTATCCTTCTTTAAAATGCCCGCCAGATTTATCAGATTCAAAATTTCCTGTTTATTTAAATCACTGACAGATAAAATGCTTTTTACCATGTTCTTTGTCTTATGGCAAATTGACACTGTATTTATAATTATTTCAGAATAAAATATCCTTAACTGCTCCGTAATCATCTGATATTTTTCTCGTTTCCTCTTTCTTACATTTGGGACATATTAAGGTCCTGGAACCGATCTTTTTTTTGTTTAATATCAGTTCGTGTCTGCAGAGCCAGCAAAATGCCTTAACAACACCTAAATTACCCTTTGTTGAAAGGTCTATTAAATTTTTCTCGTTCCTAACAATTTTTGCTTTAATTATATCTCCTACACCAAAAGAATTACTTACCTGATCCACATACTCATCAGAAATCTGTGAAACAAAAATAGCTGCCGAAACAGACATGTTTTGTTTATATCCTAAAATTTTTCTTATTATAGCGGAAGCAGAATTTTTCTTTACATCAGTAATCTCTGCAAGCACAGTGCTTCCAACCGCCCGTTTTGGAATTTTCAGGTTTAAAACAATTCTTCTTTCGTTATTTTGTATTAAATCACCTATAACCGAAGCGTAAATTTTTCCATCTTCTGTATAGGTTCCATCCATCGGCAGAAACTCCTCTATTGTGCCGATATATTCTCCGATAAATACCATTTTAAAATTCGTAGAGAATTTGAAAATATCCGGGCAACAGTGAGGTTATTTACATATTTTTAAATGATTTTAATATTTCCCTGACAGCACTGCTGAAATTCCTGCCTGCCCTTTCGTCTATTGCTTTGACATCACTCTGACTCTTTATAACGATTCTCTCTTTTTCAGCATTTGCTTCATCAGCGGCCTTTTTCTTTTCACTCTCTATCTGCTGCAAATTTTTATTTTCCATTTCTCCTATAATTTTCTCTCTTTTGCTATGTGCAGCCATTATTTTCGATTCACCGTTATTTTTAGCATTTTTTATCTGAATTTCTGATTTATTTTCTGCCTCCCTGATTTGTTTGAGTTCTTCCATCTTTTTTTAGTTAAAATTTTTAAATTTCCTGATTAAATTTAAATTAATCGTGAGATTGCTGCTTTCAAAACGAAGTTTTGAAAATATCCGAATGATAATGAAGTTATTTTCAAACTCGTCTGAAAATTGAGCGTATTTCAAAAAACTTTGCGAATATAGCAATGCATCACGGATTTAAAATACAAACAAATTGTTTTATTCTTCTTCTTTTCCTGCAACCCTGACAAATCTCATATCAGAGGGAATAAGTATTAACCTTTCTTCGGATAGCCTTGCAATTTCACCGTGAACTTCATCTACTTTGTTCTTTAACTCTTTTAAAATTATTTGCAATGTGGGCTCATCTGTGCCGCTCTTTGAAATTTCTTTAACATTGGCTACTATGACATTTCCCGCTAACAAATCCCTCCTTATTTTATCAATTTTATCAATTGAATTCAGGTCTGTCACTTTGACATATCTTTTGATTGTCTCTTCCTCTTTTGTTGCAGTAGTCATTGCTTCGCTTAAATTTACATTTCCTGTTGTTGCAGGTTGCTGTGCTGTTGCTTTCGGTTCTTCCTTTTTTCCAAATAACCAGTCAAAAAAGCCCATTTTATGTATTTATAAATTTTTATTTATTGTTTGTTTATTGTTGTTTGTTTATTGTTGTTTGTTTGTTTATTGTTTATTTGTTGTTTATTTTTTATCGTTTATTTGTTTATCGTTTATTTTTTATCTGATTTTAATTTTTATACCTTTTTAAATTAACATTATGACATTATAACTTTAACAATATATCAACATAAGATTATAACTTTAACAATTAACAATTTATTAAAATAAATTTAATAAATTTAATAAATTTAATACATTTATAGTAAATTTGCTAACTTTTTGCATAGTTATCAAATTTACGAGTATAGTCATTTTACTACAAAAAGTCAGTAAAATGACTATAATACATTTAATACTTTTAATACTTTTAATACCTTTAAAGATGGAGATGACCGAAGAAAAAGAAACAGCGGAAACAGCGGAAACAAAAAAAAGTGATGGAAATTTGTTTAAAGATATTTTTAATATCTGTAACAGCTATACTAAAATTTTTAAAGATAAAAGAAAAATAAGTCCCGAATATATTCCCTTGAAACTTCCGGGCAGGGAAAAAGATTGTACGAAAATGGCTTCTGTTTTAAGTGATGCGTTCAGTGGATGTATGCCTATGAATATATTTATATACGGGATGCCTGGAACAGGAAAAACATCCGTGATAAAAAGAGTATTTGATGAAATGGAAAAATTTCAAAAGAAAAACGGGCATAACGAAAATAAGTTAAATAAAGTCAAAATAATTACAAAATATATAAACTGCAGAGAAAAAGCAACAACGGAGTATCAGGTTTTACTAAGAATATTGGAAGATGAACGGCTTAAAGAAATCGCATCCGGCAGGGGCAGCAATCCCGACAATAACAACGAGGATAAAATTTACGGATATAAACTTGACGGTCTTGCAGTGGAGAAACTTTATGAATTTCTTGAAAAGGTCTTAAAAAGAGGAAAAATTGCCCTGTTAGTTTCATTAGACGAAGTTGATGCCATTAGAAAAAATTTTGACAAAGACAATTTATTTTATAATCTTGTCAGGATGAATTCCAGTTTAAACGACAATCTGTCAGATAATCCGGAAGAAAGCGATAATTTTAATGGAGGAATAGCAATAATAAGTACAACAAATGATATGAAATTTAAAGAAAAACTTGATCCGCGGACACGAAGCAGTTTATCAAAAAAAGATATTTTCTTTGAAAGATATGAGGCATCCCAGCTTGAAAAAATTTTGGAAGAAAGGAAAAATCTCGCATTTTATGACGGAACCGTTGAAAAATCAGCAATAAATTATGCGGCAGGATATGTGAGGAAAACTTATGACGGAGATGTCAGATATGCTTTAAATTTATTTCAGATCGCCGGAGAAATTACAGAAAAAGAAGGAAAATCAAAAGTAACCCATGAAGAAGTTAAAAAAGGGTGCGATGTTGTAAATGTAGATACTTTAAACGAAGGGATAAAGCGGCTTTACAAGCATCTGATAATAGTGCTTTATGCTGTGGCAGATGCTATTTTTAAGAAAAGGTATAAACGACTGATAGATATACATTCGGATGCGATTCTTTCCGGTGAGGCGTATGAGGCGTATGAAGAAAAGTGCAAGGAGCTCGGAGAAAAAGCAAAGACAATGAGGTGGTTTAGAGAGTATCTGAATGATTTACAAAAGGGTGAATTTTTAGCACTTTCGGAATCCGGAAAAGGAGTAAGAGGGAATACAACAATAATAAGTGTGGGAAAATATTACACTCCGAAAGAGGTTGTTGAAAGGGTTGAGAAATTGCTGCTTAATGAGGAAGTACAAAAGGAAGAAAAGCAAAAAGAAGGAACAGAATAAAAAATATGAAAATTTATCCTAACTAAATGGATAGTTGAGTGCCAAATGAATTAAGGACATTTAATTAATCAAATTTTAGATATGAAATTGAAAAAGTTGTATATTCACACAAAGAGCGAAAGTAGAAAATTGATTGATATAAAAACGATCAATTTTGTAATTAAAAATATTACATATTAATCTTTTTATTTAGTTCAAAATTTAATTACATCAAAAAAAGTGTCCCCGATTCATATGGCACATAACCAGTTCCGGGCGTATTTGTTAATTCATAAATTTTGCCTTCAATCCGGACACTTCCTTTTATCCATTCAGCCGTTGTTCCGGGATAATTTGAAACAATGACATTAGGTTCTGTCAGGCGGTTAAAAATTGCCGATTTTCCGGCATTTGGATTTCCGGCGAGTAAAATTTTATTCACTTTAAACTTTCCCATATGCTGCTTTTTGTTTAAATATTAAATTTTAGGCAAAGATAAATTTTAGTTTTAGTAGGTCTCATGAATGAAAAGTTATAAACTTTATCGGCAGGTTTTTATTTAAACTTACCGATACAGATGAAATTTACCTCAATTTTTGTACCTTTTTATTTCACATTTATGAGCCATTTCCACAAAGGCAAACACCTCATTGTTTTATTTTCAGTCTTTATTTCATCTTCATAATCGTGAGTTATCACTAGTAAGTTTTTACAATTCAATTCCTCACTGCCTTTAATCAATCCATCTATTTCTCTTTTTTCAATTTCATCTTTACCAGAAGCACAAGTTACCTGTATTAATTGCCTGACCTCTGGGCCCTCCTTAACTATGAAATCTGTCTCATGTTGTTGGTAATCCTTCCAGTAATAAATTTCCCAATCGTTGTGCCAATACGACCTCCTGCGGAATAACTCTATGGCTACTAAATTTTCCATCAGTCGTCCGAAATTTTCCGAAAATCTGAACGCTATTGAATTGATTAAGCCGGTATCAATGCAATAAACCTTTTTCGGATTTAAGACCTGTTCTTTAAGAGTAGCATACGAAAATTTTGGAACATAGAAAAACAACCGGGCAGTTTCAAAAAAGTTGCTAAATCTCTCAACCGTATCAAGGGATGCACTTATAACATTTTTCAATTTGTTAAACGACTGAAGCGTTGAAACATTTGCAAGATATATTTTTGCAAGTATCTCTATTTTTTTTATCTCTCTGATACCAAATCTTCTAATAATGTCTTTCGTGAGAATATCATCAAAATATGTGCGCAAAAGTTTAAATTTATCTTTTTTCATAAGAACAACCTCTGGAAAACCACCATATTTTAGGTACTCTTCAAGTAAATTCATAATCTCTGCCCTGTTTTTGTCCATTTCAATCCCATCTGCATTTATATCATTCCAGTTGACAAATTCCCTAAAAATCAGGGGAAACATCTCTTTATCAATATGTCTTCCTGTAAGCACAGAAGCATATTCCGCGCTCATCAATTTTGAAGAGGAACCCGTAACAACAACTTTGATGTTTCTCGCCTCGGCGAGCAACCTCGCTATATTTTCCCATTTTTTTATATTTTGCACTTCATCAAAGACCGTCATTTTCGGATTATTCACACCCAGCTTCCTCTGATAAATTTCTATCGCTTTAAGTATGTCGCCTGCGTAAATATTTTTCAATCTCGGATCCTCAAAATTCATAATGAGCGTTTCTTTTGTCTCAAATTTTTTTGCTAAATTGTATGTGATTGAACTTTTTCCGCTTCTTCTCACGCCTTTAATCACAAGGATTAACTTTCTTTCCGGCAATTCAACTTCGCATTCCCGTTCCTTAATAGAGATACTGAAATTTCCCAGAAATTCCAGTCAAGGAGTGCATCAAACACCATTGATTCGTTTATTGTTGCCATAGTATATATTCTATTGAATGATATATTATGAATGAAAACTTATAAAGTTTATCGGCAGGTTTTTATTTAAACTTACCGATGAACTGATGGATTTAACAAAAACGACTTTTATATAAAACGCAACAATATATCCGGTGAATATAAATTTATTTGCCTTTGTGAATAAAGCAACAATTGGAAAGCAGAATTAAAAGAATATTATAAATTTAATTTTGCGGACTATATATTATGATTTTACTGTACAGGAGAACTTGCTCAATAAGTGGAGGTAAATTACCCTTATACTCACGTAAAATAAGAGTGGATTACTACTCAATATTGAGCAAATTTCATTTTTTAAATTTTTACACAAATATTACCTGCTATTTTCCTTCCGATTGATACTTTACTTTGACTTGTCTCAATAGTTATGGGCCCATAGGGCTGTTTGTTTATAACTTTAATTTTCTTCCCTGATGTAACCCCCAAATTTTCCAACTGGTCCACGCAACATTTTCCACAATATATTTTTGCGACTGTGCAGTTATTCTCTTCGTGCATATCAGTGAGGGAAATTTCATTTTTTTGTTTTGTTTCGTCCTGCTCGATTGCCTCCTTTTCTATCAATTTGGAAATACCTTCTATTATTTCGGAAGATGAAACATGTTCCAGTTTACAGGCAGTTTCATGGATTGCATCTTTAGGCACCTTTATTCTGAGAAAGTCGATGAGAAAAATTTCCCAAGTCCTATGGCTGTTAAGTATTTTTTTTCCGTATTCTTCACCTTTTTTTGTCAGTATTATTTCCTTGTATCTTTCATGTTCTATATATCCCTGTTTTGCCAGTTTGTCCAACATTTCCGTAACACTTGGAGGTGAAATTTTAAGTAATGATGCAATTACCGTTGTTGTTATCTTTTCTCCCTTCTCCTTCAGACGATACATTATTTCAAGATATTCTTCTACTTTTTCGCTAACCTTTATGTTTTTGTCAACCATTTTAAATTTTATGTATTTAAATTTTATGCTTGTATTTAACTTGACAATGTTATATTTCCAAAAAGCAAGTAAAATAATTAAAATTTTTAAATATACTTTTTGGTTAGTCCTTTTTGTTAAAAAGTTATTTGATAAAAAAATTTATTTTTTGATAAAATTTAATTAGAGAAAGTATGATTTGACACCGTTAGGTTATTATCCTCCAAGCAAAACCAGTGAAACACACATAACGAGCATTCCCAAAAACAATCCGATAATTGCTATATGTTCCTCTCCGTGTTTTAAAGACAAAGGTAAAAGTTCGTCAAAACTTATAAATATCATTATTCCTGCAACAAATGCGAGCACCGCGCTCAAAAGATATTCGTTTAAAAACGGAAGCAATATTATCAAACCAAATATTGCTCCGATCGGTTCTGCAAGTCCTGACAGAAATCCATATTTAAACGCCTTCTTTTTATCTTTGGTTGCATAATATATTGGCATTGAAACCGCAATACCTTCCGGAATATTGTGAATTGCAACAGCAAACGCTAAAACAATACCTAATTCTATGTCTTTTAAAGAGCCAACTAAGACAGCCATGCCTTCCGGAAAATTGTGAATAGTTATTCCAAGAGCAACAAATAGACCTGCTGCCATCAACTTTTCCTGACCTTTTATCGCATTTTTTTTGATATGTTCTTCTATATACTCGTGTGGAATTAAAATATCAATCAAATAAATAAATCCCATTCCAAGAAAAAACGCAATATTTGCATGAAGGAAACCAATATCCTCTATCGCGACATTCAGCATTTCCACAAACGAGATATATATCATCACGCCCGCAGAAAATCCCATACACAACGACAGATACTTATGTTTAAATTCCTTTATGAAAAATACCATCAATGCTCCGATTCCTGTTGAAAATCCTGCAAAAAATGTTAAGATTAATGCGGTTTGTATATTTTCCATTTTAAAAATTCAAATTTATAACTCATTAAAAAAACAGGTATCAGAAAAGGAGCATGATTTCAGCAGAACTTATTTCACTTATTTACCTGTTTTTTATTTTTTTTTTTTTGCATAACCTTTCTCTGCGATTATGTTATGTATCACCTCAAGGTAATCCTCAACGCTCTATGAATACATTTTCAACAAAAATTTTATGTGTCTGCCCCCTTCCAATAACAACCCTTGAATCAAAAACCTTTAAAATCATCGGTCCGTGGAAATGGTTTGTTATTATCTCAACAACTCCATTTTCAACCAACCCAAGTTCATGCAATCTCCTCAGTAATCCATGACCTCCATACATTCTTTTGATTTTTACCTTCGTACCTTCCGATGCCATAGACAGAGGCATATATTCTTCTCTTAAACTTGGCCTGCTTTCCATGTTATTTTGTTATTTTACTATAATTTTAGATGCTTCTTCTTTTCTTAAACTCAGATTATATCCTTTGATTTTAATTTCAATAGGGTCGCCTAACGGTGCAACCCTTTCAATTTCAACGGTTGTGCCTTTAACAACGCCCATATCTAGAAGACGTCTTTTAACATCTCCAACACCTTTAAGTTTGACTATCTCTGTTTTATCTCCTACTTTGAGTTCATTCAATGTCTTTTCCATTTTGTTATTAATTTATTAAATTTTAGATTGATTTAAACTTTTTCACAATAACTAATAAAATTAAAATTAAAATTATTACTATAATTCCGCCAAATATCGCATTTGTTACTGAAAATGTTTCCGGTTTTTTCTTTTTTATTTCATATTCAAATAGATCATGGTTGGTTTTAGTTAAAACATTATCTCTGAATTCCTCCCATTTTGTTTTAAATTCCTCTTTTTCATCATCCCTTGCGTTTTTTGTAATTTTCACCTTCTTCATCAGTTCAAAAAAGCCATCAGGACTTACATTATCCTTCAGAGTTATATTAAATTCTTCGTTGGTTGATTTTCTTATAATTGTGGTTTTAAAGCAATCAACTCCGCCTTCACAATCCCTGATTTCAAGGTTATCAGTATTATTTAAAATGTATACGAATGTATCATATCTTCCTTTCATGGATTTGCCCTTTATTACCGGTGCTTCTGCGTTTTTAAAATGTGAAACAATTTTAATGTCATCTCTTTCTGGAATATCCCCACCCCATAATTGTTTTATACCGATTTGTGTCTGTCTAAATACAGTTACCACCCCGGGACATAAATCTCCGTGATAATCTTTGATATTATCTAATGTTATTTCAATTTCATTGCCATTGTCAATTAAGATAATTGGTTTTAATTCAAACTCATGTGGTTCCGATGCTCCTTGCATGTGTGATTTTACTGGCATAAGTAATGCCGATAATAGCAATACTCCTAATAGTATGATTAAAACGGTTTTTATTCCAATTATCCTATTTTTTCCCTGATTTATTGAACACATAGTGCAATTGCTGCAATTCCCCTCGCATTTTGATATTTTTTCTTTCATTTTCTTTGATTGATTTTTTATTATTTTATTATTTTTATTATTTTATTATTTTTATCCCAATCCAATCAACAATCCTCCTTGATACACAATCAATGCCACAATATAAGCAACCGCTGTCGTGTAAAAGACAGCAAATATCGCCCATTTCCATCCAATTTCCCGCTTTATTGTCGCAACCGCAACCATACAGGGGGCATAAAGCAACACAAAAACAAGGAATGCGTAAGCACTCAACGGTGTGAATGTAGATTGTAATGCTTCAGTTAAGCCTGTTTCTCCATTAATTCCATACAAAACACCCATCGACCCGACAACAACCTCTTTAGCAAGAAATCCGAAAAATAATGAAACTGAACTCTGCCAATCCCCTGCACCAATCGGTGTAAAGACGAATGAAATTGTTTTTCCAATGCCTCCGATATAACTATCTTCAGAACCATATTCAACTCCTGCTGGCAGTGCTGCCAAAAACCATATTAATACGACGATTGCAAATATAACGGTTCCAGCTTTCTTAATGAATACCCATCCTCGTTCCCATGTATGTATTGCCACTCCTGTAAGCGTTGGCATCCTGTACGGCGGAAGTTCCATAACAAACGGCGATGATAAACCCTTGAAAAGCGTATTCTTGAAAATCAAACCCATGATAATTGCAACCGATATTCCGAGCAGATAAAGCGAATAAATTACAATTGTTTCTGTGTTTAGTGAAAAGCCAAAAACCATGGTGGTTCCTGTAAAGAACGCTGCTGTGAAAAGTATGTAAACCGGAAGACGGGCGCCGCAGGACATAAACGGATTTATAAGTATGGTTAAAATTCTGTCTCTCTCATTTTCAAGAACCCTCGTTGCCATAATCGCAGGCACATTACACCCAAATCCAAGAAGCATAGGAATAAAACTTTTTCCGTGAAGCCCGATCTTGTGCATCACTTTGTCCATTACAAACGCCGCTCTTGCAAGGTATCCTGTATCTTCAAGTATTGCAATAATTAGAAATATCATGAATATGAACGGAACAAATACTAATACAGAGCCAACACCCGCGACAATACCGTCAAGTGCTAAAGACAGCAACCAATCTGGAGCATTTGCTGATGTTAAAATTCCCTTCACTGCGCCGCCGATAACATCTACGATAAACCAGTGGGTTACATCTGATAACGGCGCACCAATTTCAAATGTTAGATTAAATGTAATGAACATAAGTAAAAGGAATATTGGAATTCCAAGTGCTCTGTTTGTTGTAATTCTGTCAAGATGGTCCGAGAGTGTATCTGCGCCCTTAATCATCCTGCTGCTTTCAAGCAATGCATATATAAGAAAAATTAAAACCACGAACGGAATGTATATGGTGATCGCACCGATTCCAACAACGATTGTATCTACAAGTATTAACATCAACCATTCCGGAGCCCCTGCTGTTTCAAGAAACTCTGATAATGATTCCATAATCCCGCCACCTGCGAAAAGAAACATAAGACCAATAATTGTTCCTGCCGCAAGAGTTGCGCCATAAACTGGTTTTGAAAGTGTCTTTTTCGCCTGATCAACAAATGATTCTTTTTTCTCTTTTTTCTCAACATTCTCTACAATGATTCCGTGAATAAAACCATAGCGTGCATCTGCAATCACGGTGTCAATATCTTCACCAAATATATCTGTTAAATGTTTCCTGATTCTTTCCGCTTCCTTTAAAACAACATGATTAGTATCTAAATTTTCAATTAATTTTATAACTTCTTTATCATTTTCAATCAATTTTAAAGCAATCCACCTGGAATTGTATTTTTCAGGAAGTTTTATATTGTTATTAATTATTTCTGTAAATTTTTCAAGATGCTCTTCAATCTCTTTTCCGTAGGTGATTATTTTGGCCTTAGCTTCCTTTTCCTCCCCTTTTTCATATAAATTTATAATTGCCCCTTTTAATTCCTCAATTCCTGTGCCATCTCGTGCCGTTATTTCAATAATCGGGACATGGAGATAGTCAGAAATTTGTTTAACATTTATTTTCAAACCATAGTTTTTTGTAAGATCAGCCATGTTAAACGCTAAAATTACATTCGCTCCTGTTTCTATCAACTGCACCGCTAAATACAGGTTTCTTTCAAGGTTTGTTGAATCAATTATATCAACTACTACATCCGGTTTTTCATCAACGACATAATTTCTTGCTATGAGTTCTTCTAAGGAATAAGCGGTTAATGAATAGGTTCCTGGCAAGTCAACAACTTCTATGTCATAATTTTTATGCTTGAAACTTCCTTCTTTTTTTTCAACTGTTTTACCTGGCCAGTTGCCGACATGCTGTCTTGCTCCAGTTAATGCGTTAAAGGTTGATGTTTTCCCACAGTTCGGGTTTCCCATTAGTCCTAATGTTATTTTTTTATCCAATTTAAATTTAATCTGGTTATTTTAATTTATATCCTTTATAAATTTTTATTGTAACTATTTAGTGTCCATCCATAAAGTATAAAATTTTTAAAAAATTTTAACTTTTTCAAGGTAAATTATTATGTTTTTGACAATTTAAAAATCTTACAGATTTTTAAAGATTGAAAATCTTACAGATTTTCAGTAAAATTACGGGATTATGGATGAACACTAATTATTCAATGTTTACTTCTTGCCCCTTTTACTTTTTTTGCTCGTTGTTTTTTTCTTTTCTAACTCGCTTATTTTCTCTGCACGTATTCTTTTAGCTGTCCCAACTGTTATTTCATCTTTCATCCAGGGCAATCTTTTATCTTTTGGTGGTGCAGCAACTGTTTTTCTACTTCCAGAGTAAACAAAAACCATCCACTCATGGCTTTTGAGTTTTCTATGCTCTCGCAATCTAATTTCTTTGTGTCCTCTTCTCGCACATTTTATTGCCGCCGCCCTTGGGCTCGCCCCAGAAAACACCCCTATTTCATTGTTGTCCTTATCCAACAAAGAGTAAAATTTCTTTACTCCTTTCTCCTTTCGTACCATTTTTTTATTTATAAACATTTTTTAAATTTGTTTATTAGATATTAAATTTTTGAAAACATATCAGCAACCTTGTATAAATTGGCAGTATAATTTCTCTCCAGTGGGGATATAAGCACAACCTTTCCGTTTATTTCATTTGCTATGGCCTCTGCGCTCCTTGTGCTGAATTCTGGCGATGCAAATATAATGCTTATGTTATTTTCTTTTGCCTGTGTTATCAAGTTTCTAATTCCTTCAGGTGTTGGTTCTTTTCCTGATTTTTCAATTGCAACCTGAGTTAAATTATAATCTTTGCAAAAGTACCCCCATGCGGGATGGAAGACCAGAATTTTTCTGTTGCTTAAATTTTTCAGTTTCTCTGAAATTTTTCTGTCAATTTCATCTAGTTCGGCAATGTATATTTCCATGTTTTTCCAGTAGTATTCCTTATTAGCAGGATCTACCTTGATTAGTCCTTTATAAATATTCTCTGCCATTATCTTTGCATTCTTCGGTGAAAGCCATATATGCGGGTCTTTGCTGCTCTCTTCGTGTTCTTCGTGTTTTTTATTTTCCTCTCCTGCTTCTTCTGCTTCATGCGCTTTTTTATGCGCTTTTTTATGCGCTTTTTTCTCTTCTTCTGCAATATCCATTAATTTTATTCCATCAGAGCAGTCAACAACGAGCATATTTTTATTAAGGTCCGCAATTTTATCCATCCATCCGAGTTCAAATTCAACCCCGCTTCCAACCTTGGCATATATTTTTGCATTGCTCAAATCAATCATCTGATTTGGTGTCGGCTCGTAGGTGTGTGGAGATGCTCCGGGTGGAACCATAACCATAACCTTTACTTTATCCCCGCCGACTTTTTCAACAAATTCTATCTGTGGAAGAATACTTACTGCCACAAGTATTTGTTCCTGCGTTAAATTTTCTTTTGGTTTTTCTTCTATGCATCCGCTTAGTAAAATAATTCCTATTATTAAAAAACCAGTCAAACCCATCATCCCTATTATTTTTTTATCCATTTTAATTTTAATCTGTTTATTTTAATTTATATACTTTATAAATTTTTATTTTACCTTTTCTGCAATTTGTTTTCCATATTCCCTGCACTGTTCTTTTTCTTCATCACCAGGAGTTAAATGAATTGTCAGGCCATCTTCTACGACACCAAAACCGTCTTTCTTTAATCTTTCAACAAAATCCATCATCCACTGTCCATCGCCCCAGTCATAACTTCCAAATGCGCCTGCAATCTTGTTTTTTATTCCTTCTTTTTCCATTTGACTTACAAAATCTTCCATTTCATCTGCAAGGACTTCGGCACCCATTGACGGTGAGCCAAGAATTACTGCGTTTGCATCTTTTACATCATCAATACTTGCATTGTCAACTAATTTTATTGAAACACTAACTCCTGCACTTTCTGCGCCCTCTTTTATTGCTTCTGCCATTATTTCTGTGTTTCCTGTCCCGCTCCAATATATTATGGATACTGTTGCCATTTTATTTTTGTTTTATTTTTAAATTTTCTTAAAAATTTTACTTAAATTTATAAATTTTTGGTAAACCTAAATTTTATTATAAATTATGAACAGGATATTAAATATAATTAAATTATAGTGAAAATTTCAACTTTTGATCATTTATTTTGAACATCAATATTACATATTATGATTTGAAGAATAAATATGGACAAAAACAATATTATCAAAAGATGTCAAAATGACTATAATTTATTGTCAATAGTTTCATGTTCTCTTTGTTTGATATACAACCAACCACAAGTTTAGTTACAGGTTATGAATCTATCGGTTATGAATCAAATTCATGTTTTTAAAGTATGCTTTTAAACTGGTCTTCATTATTTATTTCAACTTTTTTTTCGTTTTTCTTCCGATTATTTTTTAATTGTATATATCTTAAACACTCCTGATCACGGGAATACCCTAACATAATGCCCAATATAAAGTCCTCTTCTGGAGTTAACATGCGTAGATTGTATCTGCCAAAGCTTTTTACTACATCAAGACATATTCTATCTCCAAAAAATATATTTGCTCTTGTTTCATTTATTCTATGTGCAATATATGAAATTTGTTTCCTTTTCAGTATTTCTTCCATGTATGATAAATCAGATAGGTTGGTTGTATGTAAAACCAAATTTCTTAACCCTTTTTTGTATTCATATATGTGATGAACAAACAATGGGTCTACTTTTGTCATTTTACCTTTTCTGCAATTTGTTTTCCATATTCCCTGCACTGTTCTTTTTCTTCATCACCAGGAGTTAAATGAATTGTCAGGCCATCTTCTACGACACCAAAACCGTCTTTCTTTAATCTTTCAACAAAATCCCTCATCCACTGTCCATCGCCCCAGTCATAACTTCCAAATGCGCCTGCAATCTTGTTTTTTATTCCTTCTTTTTCCATTTGACTTACAAAATATTCCATTTCACCTGCAAGGACTTAGGCACCCATTGACGGTGAGCCAAGAATTACTGCTTTTGCATCTTTTACATCATTAATCGTTGCTATGTCAACCAATTTTATTGAAACATCAATTCCTGTACTTTCAACACCTTCTTTTATTGCTTCTGCCATTATTTCTGTGTTTCCTGTCCCGCTCCAATATATTATAGATATTGTTGCCATTTTAAATCTTATTTTTAAATTTTCTTAAAAATTTTACTTAAATTTATAAATTTTAGGCAAACCTAAATTTTACTTATATATTATGAATGGTATATTAAATATGTTTTTAAATTTTCTTAAAAATTTTACTTAAATTTATAAATTTTTGGTAAACCTAAATTTTATTATATATTATGAATGGTATATTAAATATGAATTTAATTAATCCGATTATCTGATTGCATTTAATTAATCTGATTGCATTTATTTTATTTCTGACATAATTTTATAACTAATTGTATTTGTTTAGCCAATTGAATTTTACTGAAACCTTCGGTTTCAATCTTTTAAATTTTATGATTTTAAAATACTAAAAACTATAATTTTTCAATCTTTTAAATTTTATGAAATTTTAAAATTACATTGTCATATTTTGTTTTGTAGTTATTTTTTCATATTTTTGACACTTAATTTTTTAAGCAGATAAACAAATACGAAAAATTTAAAAATTTAATAAAGACAGCAATAACTACTTTTATTAATGATTATTTCAATTGCTTCCGGGAAAAGGAGGAACAGGAAAAACAACAGTTGCAGTAAATTTAGCATTATCTCTTGCAGAAAATGAAAAAGTGCAGTTAATTGATTGCGACGTTGAAGAACCGAATGCGTACATATTTTTAAAGCCCGAAATTACTGAAAGAAAAAAAGCATTTATTCCTGTTCCTGATATTGATAAAGAAAAATGTATTTACTGCAAAAAATGTGGAGAAGCATGTGAATTCAATGCCATCGCAATTCTTCCTAAAAATTTTATTATTTTCAACGAACTATGTCACGGCTGTGGGTTATGCACTCTGATATGTCCTAAAAATGCAATAACTGAAAATAACAGGGAAATTGGAATAGTAGAAAAAGGAATTTTTTATAAAATTGAAGTTGTTTATGGAACTTTAAATATCGGGGAAGCTATGTCATCTCCTCTAATAAATGTGGTTAAAGATAAAATTGACCATAATAAAACAGTAATCATTGATGCTCCGCCCGGAGCGGCATGTCATGTAATTGAAACACTGTGCGGCTCAGACTATTGCATATTAGTTACGGAACCAACACCGTTTGGTTTATATGATTTGAAGATTGTGGTTGAATTACTTGACAAGTTGTAATAAAATTAAAATTTTATGGAAAAATTTCTAAAATGTTGTTGAAAAATTTCACGTTTTAGAATCGAGACATAAAATCAAAAAAGCATTTAGTTGTTGACAAGTTGTAATAAAATTAAAATTTTATGGAAAAATTTCTAAAATGTTGTTGAAAAATTTCACATTTTAGAATCGAGACATAAAATCAAAAAAGCATTTAGTTGTTGAACCTTTTTTGTT
>Ga0210053_1000568_pt1 | contig 36020 bp, 32 predicted proteins | sample CryGeymeta201512_FD_185467 | JGI IMG/M metagenome (GOLD analysis project Ga0210053, IMG submission 185467) | Groundwater microbial communities from Crystal Geyser aquifers in Utah, USA - Crystal Geyser metaG 2015-12 (SPAdes) (version 2) | ecosystem: Environmental > Aquatic > Deep subsurface >... | reverse complement strand
TCCAAGGTTGTAGTATTTTCATAATTGGTGGTGCAGATAAAGCAAGCGAAAAAGTTATCAACTCGACAAATTTGGAATTGATTATTTTTTATGGTACAGGATATGAGAACTATGTGGATATGGAGGCTGCAAACAAAAAAGGAGTATTGGTTTGTAACACGCCAAAAGCCAATGCCTATACTGTTGCCGAACACGCAGTTGCCTTAATTTTGGACGCCGTAAAGCAAATAACATATCTCAACAACTCAGTAAAATCTGGATTATGGCAGAGAAGGGATACTTGGACTTTGGAAGGAAAAACTTTGGGAATTGTAGGTATGGGAACAATTGGTGGTTATATAGCAGGAATAATGAGTCGAGCTTTCAAAATGAAAATTCTCTATGTCAGTCGAGAAAATAAGGTCGAGTATGAAAAAGAATTTGGAGCAACAAAGGTTGATCTTCCCACTTTAATGTCGTCATCAGATGTTGTTTCCGTCAATGCTTCTTACTCTGATCAAACTGTCAATATGATAGGGGAGAAAGAACTATTTGGTATGAAACCTGAATCAGTGTTAGTTTGTACCTCTAGGGCTGAGTTAGTGAATCCAGAGGCCTTAAAGAAGGCCTTAGATATGAATAAATTGAGTGTTGCCGCCTTTGATTCCTACTATCAAGAACCTGCGCCAACAAAAGAGAATGACACATGGGGATTATTATCACTACCAGATAACAAATTCATAATTACTCCCCATACTGCTTATGGATCAAAAGAGGCGAAGGAAAATATGAACTCGATGGTCATCGAAAACATAAAATCATTTTTGGAGAGTAACCAACCTAAATACAAGGTGGCTTAGACATCTATATATGAAAATAAAAGCAATAATTTTCGATATGAACGGGGTCTTTATTAAAGACTCTGGTCCACTAAGCAAACGAATTGAGAAGGATTTTAAGATAGGCGCAGACGAAATTTATCCATTAATCAAGACAGCTCTCAAACAAGTCCGTGTGCCAGAAGCTAATTCCAGACCAATCTGGCAACCAGTTCTTGAAAGACTAAAAATGACATATGAAGATTTTTTCAAATATTGGTTTGGTGGAGAAAGTTTAAACGAGGAACTGCTTCAATATACTAAAGAATTAAGACAACAAGGTTATAGAATAATTATCCTAAGTAATAATTTTCCAGAAAGAACCAACAACTATCGCCAACTCTATCCAGAGCTGTTCCGTGAAATTGACGAACAATATTTTTCTTGGGAAACAGGAAACATAAAGCCAAACCCCGAATCCTACACCCAAATAATCGAAAAACACGACTACCTGCCAAATGAGTATCTTTATTTTGATGATAGTGAAGAAAATCTAGCTTCAGCTCAAAAACTAGGAATAAATGTCCGTCTCTATCAAAATCTCCAAGACACTAAAAAATTTATCTCCACACTCCAAAATGTATAACCACGCATCAAAAGGGTATAAGTGCCCAATTTGTCTCGGAGTTCAAGGAATTGAAAATGAAGATACTTTGTTAAAACAAACAGATCTAATTTACAAAGATGATTTAGTAAGTGTGTTTATCAATTCTTTTTGGATAGATACGGCAAAAGGTCATGTAATTGTTGTCCCAAATGAGCACCATGAGAATATTTTTGATTTACCAAGAGACATAGGGCATAGAGTCTTTGAGGTGACCAAGAAAGTCGCACTGGCTATGAAGGATGCTTACAAATGTGATGGTGTTACCATAAGACAAAACAACGAGCCAGCAAGCGATCAGCACGCTTTCCACTACCACCAGCATATATTTCCAAGATATGATGGTGATTCATACAATATAAATATGATAAAAAAGAGTATTCTTTCTGTTCCAAACGAAAGATTGGAATACGCCAAAAAATTAATAATTGCTTTAAAAACAAAATGAGATTCAAAAATAAAGTCGTACTGATAACAGGGTCAAGTAGGGGAGTTGGTAGAGCCACAGCACTAGAGTTTGCCAAAGAAGGAGCCAGTGTCGTAGTAAATTACACAAACAGTGAAGACAAAGCCAACTCTTTAGTTAATGAAATTGAAGGACTTGGATCAAAAGCCATTGCGATCAAATGCGATGTGTCGGTAGAAAATCAAGTCAAAAGTATGATTGAAGAAATCATTTCCAAGTTTGGCAAATTAGATATTCTCGTAAATAATGCCGCCATCGTCTTTGATGTGCCTATATTCGAAAAAACAGTAGAAGAGTGGCAAAAAACTATGGCCGTTAATCTCATAGGCTCATTTCTATGTGCTAAGTACAGTTCTAAATATCTTTTGGGGTCAAAGGGAAATATTGTCAATGTCTGCTCCAATAGTGGATATAACAGTTTTGCTCCCACCTCTGCCGATTACGATTCCTCAAAAGTTGGTTTAATCTCTCTAACAAAAAATCTAGCCAAAGAGCTTGCTCCTGATATTCGTGTAAACGGAGTTGCTCCAAGCTGGGTGGATACTGACATGAATAGAGATCTACCGAAAGAAGTTTTAGATGAGGAAATAGGCAAGATACTTTTGGGTAGAATGGCTCAGCCAGAAGAAATTGCTAAAACAATACTATTTCTTGCTTCTGATGACGCCAGCTATCTAACGGGTTCAATAATTTTCGTGGACGGCGGAACTATCTAGAGTATCTTTAGTTCTTTTTTTGTTGACTCCAAACAAGTCTTCATTTCACTTGCCACCCTTTGGATTCTACCGTCCATACCTCCGTTGCCATATGGTACCTTTACTCTTTCTTCCTCTAGCAAAGAATTATATCTAGAAATCTGAGAATAAATTGAAACTAACAATACTTTTATGTTGTTTGGAAACCTGCCAATTTCCCCCTTATTTATATTCCACGATTCTTTGCTCAAAATTGTTTTTTCGTATAGAGTTGAACTTAAAATTGCTATATTCTCGTCAATTTCTGTTCTAAATGAGTTGAGTGTCCCAAGGAGTTTGTTTTTATTCTCAATGTCTTGATTGCGACTTCTTTTATCTTCTTCGTGTTTTAGAACTTTGCTTGCCTCATTCCTGTCAGCTTCCCTCAATTCACGCTCATGTTTATTACTCATAATTGTGGCTACCAAAGTAGTAATGCTTCCAACAACCGCACCAAGTAATCCACTAAGTAAATTGTTCCAGTCCATATCAAAAATAAGGATCTAGGTTTTTTGACTTTATTTCTTCATAGTCATTTCGGTCTTTTGACTCTCTTTGTGCAACTTTTACATCATGTTCATTTTGATTTAATACTTCGTTAACATTAAATTCTTCCTTGTACTGATTATCCGTAAACAACCTCACTAGTATTTTTTCGTTGTCCAGAATTTTGTTAACAACTCCAATTTCAATTCCGACCATACCAGCTTTCGAGAAAACTTTATCTCCGACTATAAATTTAGGATTGTTCATAAATATTTATCTATATTATAGATCAGTTTTAAGGGTCAGGAATTAATACGAGCTCAATATTACCCATAATATATTTTTATAAATTTTTGCGTTGGCGGTTCTTTTTGCACCACTGCGGTGGTGCCGTTCGAGCCGATGTTTGCGGCAGGCGGGGTTGGCGAACCGCGAGGCAATTTTGCCGAGCGGTGAGCCATTGAGTTAGTAATTATGTTGGAAATAAGAGCTTGCTCGTCGTCTTTTCGATAACAGTACTGTTATCGAAATATTACTCCTGCGCTTCCTCTTATTATCGCTTGTAACTTCGTTACAATGCTTGATAATAGGTCCGAACTTCGTTATAACACCTCACCTCAAAGAAGTTTCGCTCAGATTGCGAGGATTCAGCCCGTGCGCCCGCCCACGCACGGAGCGATGCGAAGGGCTTTTAAGTTGTTTACTTTCTAAAAAGAAAAAGAACCGCCAACGCAAAACGGGGGACAAGACTAGGTTTGTCTTTCAGTACTCTTTCGGGAAATATATGGTTAAATAAATATAGTGTGAAATACATTTTGTACTGTCGAAAGAGTACCGATGAAAAAGACAAACAAGTCTTGTCCATTGAAGCGCAGATTGCTGAGCTTCAAGAGTTTGCCACAAGGGAAAAGCTTGAGATCGTCTCAAGCACCTTATGGCTACCTAAATAACAAAGCCACCCGAGGTATTGAGCTAGACCCGGAAAAATCCAAAGTCGTCAGGAAAGCCTTCGAAATCTTCGCCAAAGAAAAAGTGTCATTCACCGATGTTTCACTACTACTTTCAAAAAGTGGCATCACTAAGAGGTCAGGTAAACCTGTAGGCATTAGCCAAGTCCACAAAATGCTCACCAACCAATTCTATATCGGTATCATGCACTTTAACGGCGAATACTTCGAAGGCAAACATAATCAATTCATTTCGAGAAAACTCTTTAATACAGTAAAGAAGAAACTGGAACAAAAAGGTGTCTCGAAATTCAAATCTCATGACTTTGCTTTTTCTGGTCTCATGCGTTGTGGGGAGTGTGGCGCAACCATTACCGCCGAAACTCACACCAAACATTACAAAAACGGCACTCAGCAAAAATTCGTCTATTACCGCTGTACCAAAAAGCTCAAACCCTGCACACAACGATATTTACCTGAAGAAAAACTCAAAGACCAACTCCGAGGATTCATTTCCCTCACCACCCTTCCCAAACGCTGGGGAAACGACTGGCTCAAGTGGATAGAAAAAGACAGGGTCGGGGAACAGCAATCTGCGGACACATTTTTAGAAAAATATAAACTTGATATTCAAACCATTGATGGCAAACTCAACCTCTTGCTCGATAGCTATCTTGACGGCACCATCGACTCTCAAACATACAAAAGCAAAAAGAATCAACTCTTTACCGAAAAGCAAAATCTTGAAGACAAGATAGCCAAAACAAAAGCCAAGGGGAGCAGTTGGCTCGAACCCATGACAGAATTCGTATTTTGCGCCATACGGGCGCAAAAATTCGGCGCTGGTAACTAGAATCTGGGCTGGGAATGGTACTTTAGATTGATGGATACGTACTAATTCGAGTTCAAAACCCGTTGGCAAGCTTTTTGAGGCCCTTTTGGGTGTTTTTTGGGGTACGATTGGGGTATGTCTGACTGTTTATTGTGTGGCGACAAAACAGTCAAAAAAGATGGGATTTTAACCCGTCAGCAAATGACCAAACAGGGTATGCGAAATCGACTCGTACAAATGTATCGCTGTGCTAAGGGTCATCAGTTTAGCAAGCACGATATTGATGCCTTTACTCCCTCCTTTATCGAACATGTGGTCTATACCTACTTGCGTTGTCTCTCCCTCAATACCACCGTCGATATTATCAGGGAAACCTTCGAAAGAGATGTCCTCTCCAAGCGCCAGGTGCTTGACTTTATTGTTATTGTGGCCGATGCACTTCCGACCCCAATTGGGTTTACTCTTCTATATCACCCAAAGCGTTCAGGGTACATCGCCTTCGACGGAGTCTGGTTCAACTATCAAGGAGGACAGATAGTGCTCATGGTGGCATTTGATCCCGTGACTTTCGACATTATGGCAGCGCTATGGAGTAGTGAAGAGAATGGGATGGGATACCTAAATTTGATGGACAGAATCATCCCTGACCTGCCAGTTGGATCGTGGAGAGGTATCTATGGCGACGGCGACAAAGGCCTCCTCCACGCCTGGAAAGAGAGGGTGCCAAATGTTCCTTTCCAGCTCTGCGTCGTTCATAAGGAAATCCGCATGGGACAACTAGTACCCGTCAAATCAGTGGCTCGCTCTCACAAAATGTCGGAGGCAAGAAAAACCGAGATTACTGACTTCCAGCACCACTTCCAAGCTTGCTTATATGGGGATAGCAAGAAGGAGTGCTACCTCTCCCTGAAAAGATTAAAGGAGTACGTAGATAGTCACCCAAACCCAGCTTTCAAGCAAAGCTACAACTCTCTAAAGCACAATTTTGCTATGACTCTCACCCACTTCGATCACCTCGGCATGGAGCGGGACAACAACATCCTTGAATGCTTTAATGGTTGTCTCAAACCACGACTAAAACTCATGCGAGGATTCAAGAAAGCCGACAACCTTGACCGTTACCTAAACCTCTTCCTTTTGGAGTACAGGTTTCGCCCATTACGAGAGAGTAGATTCAAAGAAAGACGAGGAAAATCACCTCTCCAACTAGCAGGAGTCATCCTCGAACATCCATACAACTTTTTGACCTATTTACGAGAGAATTTACACCTCACTTACAAGTTTGCCTAACTCACACTCCAGCCCGTGTTTTAGTTACCAGCGCCAAAAAATCGCGCGACCGAATACTGCTAGCGAAGATCTGCGGATCTTCGCCAATAACATCGGCTCGAACTACTTTTTGAAAGATTAACAACTTACGGGAGAATTAAAAAAGCCTTTCGCATCGCTCTGCGCGGCCGCACTCGCGCGAGCGACTGCCCGGAGAGGTGGGCGAAACTTCTTTAAGGTAGCGTACTCGCGGCGGCGGGACTCGAACCCTTCGGTCTCGTCTGCTGACTCGCCTCAGGGCGCGGCTCGCAGAGATCGTTACGAGCTCTGCTCCGCCAGGTTCTCATCGCGCAATATTACAACAAAAAATTCCAACACAAGGCTGGAATTTTTCGTTGTGACCCCGGCGGGACTCGAACCCGCGATATTCAGGATGAAAACCTGACGTCCTAACCGCTAGACGACGGGGCCAAAAATATATTGCGGGACTCCTCAAACGGTGACTTGAAGTCTTCGGTCGAATCTACTGATTCGCCTCTGACCGCGACTCGCTGGGTTCGTTACGAAACCAGCTCCGTCAGGTTCGAGTCCCTATTAAGCTACTTTAACAATTTTGCCCTAAAGGCAAGATTGTTAAAAGTGGGTCAGGCGGGACTCGAACCCGCGACACCCTGCTTAAAAGGCAGGTGCTCTAACCGACTGAGCTACTGACCCATGTTTAATATTTTACTCGAACCCGCGACACTTCGGTTAAGCGGAATGCTCTAACCGACTGGAGCTATCCCGCCCCGATGGAATCGGGATGACCCAACAAACCACGCTCATATTTTATCATTTTCAAAGCTAGTGTGTACAATCAAATCATGAAGATATTAGGAATAGACCCCGGAACAGGTAGGGTAGGGTGGGGGATAGTCAGTCACAATAAAGGGGTTGAAACTTTTGTGGATTGTGGCTGTTTTGAGACTAAAGTCAACTCGGAACTCCCGGATAGATTGGCTCTAGTTTACAATTTTATCGAAAATATCATCAATCTTCATCACCCTGATGCTTTTGCCGTTGAATCCCTCTTTTTCGAGAAAAATGTCAAAACAGCGATCGACGTAGCCGCCGCTCGTGGGGTGATTCTATTAGTAGGAAAACGAGCCGGTCTGCCTATATTCCAATACACACCACTACAGGTCAAATCGGCTCTCACAGGCTACGGAAAGGCCGAAAAAAGCCAGGTAGAGTTTATGGTGGGGAAGATTCTGCGTCTGAAAAATAAGATCAAACCGGACGACGCCGCCGATGCGGTGGCTATCGCTCTCACTCACGCCTTTCGGGTTAGGTAGGGGTCTGCTAGAATTGGTTTATGATCGGTTATTTGGAAGGAGAAATTAGATTTACAAGTAAGGGAAGAATAATTCTTTTCGTTAACGGAATAGGTTTTATCGTGTTTGTCCCATCCAGCACTTCTTTTTTAGAAAAAGAAAATGTAAGTCTTTTTATTCATACTCATCTAAGAGAAGACAATCTATCCCTTTTTGGCTTCGCCTCAGCTGAGGATTTAGACCTTTTTGAGCTTCTCATTAGCGTTTCCGGCGTTGGGCCCAAAATCGGACTGGGTATTTTTTCGGTTTCCGAGGCCGAAAATATTGTCCATGCCATTGAAACCAGCAATCTCAGTTTCTTCACGTCCATTTCTGGAGTCGGTAAAAAAACCGCTCAAAGAATCATTCTCGATCTAAAATCAAAGCTTAGTAAAGGTGATATAAACATGAAAAACCTAGAAGGTTCATCGGAGCTCGTGGACTCACTTACCTCACTTGGATTCCAAAAAAACGAGATCTCCATAATTATTTCCGATATTGATAATTCTCTGCCTCTGGGAACACAAATTAAATTGGCTCTCAGCTTATTACACAAATGATCAATCAATCCGAATCAGTCAGACCATCAAATTGGCTTGACTTCTCCGGTCAGCCCCAAGTGGTTAAGTCTCTCAAGATAGCCATCTCCGCCGCCAAGTCCAGAGGTGAACCCATGGAACACACCCTCCTCTACGGTCCACCGGGTCTAGGGAAAACCACTCTAGCTCATATCATCGCGAACGAGATGGGCGTAAATCTCAAGATCACTTCCGGTCCGGCACTCACTCGAGCCGGTGATCTTGCCTCTATTCTCACTGCTCTTGAGCCCGGAGATGTCTTGTTCATTGACGAAATTCACCGATTAAGCAAAACTGTGGAGGAGGCTCTCTACCCAGCCATGGAAGATTACGCCATCGATATCATTCTGGGAAAAGGGCCGGCAGCAAAAAATCTTAGACTGGATCTCAACCCCTTTACTTTGGTCGGTGCCACCACCCAAGCTGGTCGTATCAGTTCTCCCTTGCGGGATCGCTTTGGCATAGTCCACCGTCTCCGCTTTTATATCCCAGAGGAACTTCAGATAATTATTCAGAATGCTGCCAAGAAGTTTGGTCTAATATTGAACGATCAGTCAACGTTGGAAATAGCCAAACGATCTCGTGGTACGGCACGTATTGCTCTTAAATTGCTCCGGCGGGCAAGAGATTACACTTTAGTAGAAAATAACTCTATCACCACTCCTGACAACATCAAAACCTCTCTAGACTTTTATCAGGTCGACCAAGAAGGTTTGGACGAAACCGATAGGAGACTTCTTCGTGCCATCATTGAGCAACATGGTGGTGGACCCGTAGGGCTGGAGACTCTTGCAGCACTAATTTCCGAATCTATCGACACCATTACAGATCTCTACGAACCCTACCTGCTTCAATCCGGTTTCCTATCAAAAACCTCGAAGGGAAGGGTAGCCACTGAAAAGGCCTATAACCATCTGGGGTTAAAAACTAGAAAATAACAGCTTGCTATAATCTTTTTGTGCGCATTTTATTGTTCTTTATCGGAGCCACTTTCTTTTTTTCGCTTGCAGGCTCGATCCTTGCCATCTATGACCCGCTTTCCGTATCCAACAATAAAATGGGGATCCACATTCTCTTTCCCTCCGAACTTCATACAGCTGCTCAAATGATTAATGGAGTCGACAAAGGATCCTGGGGTTACGTCACCGTTCCGATTCAATCAACAGATAGGAATCGAAAAAAATGGCAAGATTTTTTCAACCAATGTGTGGTGGAAAGGGTCATACCAATAATTCGTGTCGCTACCACCCCTAAAGCCTCCAATTGGGAAGAACCAAATAATTTAGACTTGCTTGATTTTGCCAATTTTTTAAATGATTTAAATTGGCCGGTCCAAAATCGCTACGTAATCGTCTTTAATGAGGTTAACCGCCCAGATGAATATGGAGGAAAAGCCAGTCCGGAAAAATACGCCGATATACTTAATAGCGCCATCGACATCTTTAAGTCTAGATCGTCCGATTTTTTTATTCTTCCTGCCGGCTTGGACAACGCCGCGATCACCGGAAACGGGGCTATCCATCGGAGTACATATTTAAGACGCATGCACGACAGGCAGCCAAACATTTTCAATAAAATAGATGGCTGGACCTCCCATGCTTATCCCAATCCTGATTTTTCTGTTCGTCCTGACTTGTCCGGTAGTAACAAAATCGACTCTTTCCGTTACGATCTCACTCTCCTCAGGAGATTTACGACCAAAAAATTACCCGTCTTTATCACCGAGACCGGTTGGTCAAACCGATTTTTATCAGACTCGCAGATTTCCCATTATTATCAATATGCCTTTTCCAAAGTTTGGTCAGACCCCAACATCGTTACGGTTACCCCATTTTTACTCAATGCTCAGGATGGACCATTTAAACAGTTTTCATTTCTCAATAATAATCAGAAACCAAAGGAATTTGCCTTCAATCTATCGGTTCTTGCCCAAATTGGTCAACCCATTTTTCCAGCCAGCAGTGTCCCTTCTCAATTGATCGAGCAACCTGTCGTGATCCAAGAATACGCACCGGCTTCTTATCAACCGGATCCTTATTCGGAACTAAAAACGTTCTACAATAATCTTAAGTCATTATTTAGCGTCATAGAATAAATGCTTATCATTCATGGTGAAGACACCATCACCTCATATAACAAACTTTCACAGGCTATTGTTTCGTTTAAGAATCGTGGTATCGAGGTGGTCATCAAAGAAGCCACCGAAGTTGATCCTACTAGTCTTCGGCAGGAGGCACAATCTACTAACTTGTTTGGCGACAGTAAATGTTTAATTATCAAAGATCTTCTCTCCGGAAACAAAGTCAAACAAAAAGATCTTCTTGTGGACATACTTCTGCAATCCGGCGGTACGAACATTATTCTTTTTGAAACCAAGAAAATTTCTGATACGGCCTTGAAACCTTTCTCTGAGGCCAAAATTGAGAGTTACCATATCAATCCGGTAATCTTTAAGTTTCTTGATTTTCTTAGACCGGGCAACGCCAAAAATCTTCTGGCGGGTTGGAACCGTTTGATAGTTCTTAATCACGAACCTGAATATGTCTTTGCTATGGTAGTCAGGCAAATCCGTCTACTAATCCAGGCCAAGTCCGGTCCCTCATACCTCAAGCTTTCTCCTTACCCCAAAAAATTGATCGTCACCCAAGCCACCCTATTCGATCTATTCCATCTCTTGGATTTACATCAAATACTTTACCAAATCGATAAAAAGATCAAAACCGGTACATCCGTATTACCCATGGATCAGCTCCTTCTTCAGTTTTTCCTTAAAGTCTAGTACAATCCATCCGTAAGTACCTTTCTACCCGTAACGGATATCTCTTTCGAAGAATACCTTGTTTCCGAAGGAGCAAAAGCTATTTGGAAGGACGTTCAAGACCTCAATAATTCAGAAGAATCTGACTCCGAGCCTGAGTAGACCACGATACCCCGCCAACTGGCGGGGTCCTCTTTTATGTGGTACAATAACCCATAATTGTTCTTAGGTAGAGCTGTTAGCTCTGAGGTAGACTCGATCTCGATTGTCTAGCTTAATTTTCCAGAGGACAATCGGGAAAATCCCCACAAAATATGTTTAATTCACGTCCTTCTTATGGCCGGAGACCAGCTAATCGTGGTTTTCGCTCTTCGGGAAGCAATTTCCGAAGACCCAATCGTTTTATGCCTAAGTCTCTTGATCCAAGATTCTTTGTTTGTGCCGCCACGCCTGTAACCGAAGCGGAGGCCGTAATCAAGCACGCATTCTCTGATTTCAATCTGCATCCCCAGGTTCACACAAATTTAGCTAGTCTGGGTATGGTTACTCCTACCCAAATTCAAGATCAGGCACTTGAACACGCACTGAACGGTAAAGATATCATTGGACTAGCGGACACCGGTACCGGGAAAACCGCTACTTTTGCCCTCCCAGTCATTCAAAAACTCTTGTCCAACCCAAATGAAACTTGTCTGATTGTGGCTCCCACCCGCGAACTAGCTGTCCAGATCCGTGACGAAATTCGTGCTTTAGCATCCAACTTACCCATCTATTCCTGTGTTTTAATAGGAGGCTCCGACATTCGTCGTCAATTAGATGACCTTCGTCGTCGTCCCCACATCTATATCGGAACTCCTGGTAGGTTGAGAGATCTTTATAATCGTCGTGCCTTGAATCTTCAAAACACCCGTACCGTAGTCTTAGATGAAGTTGACCGGATGCTGGACATGGGCTTCGTCAAAGAAATTACCGAGCTTATGTCCTTTCTTCCCAAGGAAAGACAAACTTTACTCTTCTCGGCTACTTTAGACCCAAAAGTTGAGGATATTGCCCGCCGATTCTTAACCGATCCGCAAAAAATTTCTGTCAAAAACGGTGCCACTTCTCACAATGTCGACCAAAATATTATCCGCACGCATGGGAATAAAATGGATGTCCTAAGTGATCTTCTCAGAAAAGAAGAGTTTAAAAAAGTGCTTATTTTTGGCCGCACTAAACATGGAGTAGAGAAAATCTCCATTGCTTTACAGAATGCTGGCTTTCCCGCTGACGCCATTCATGGCGACAAAAGACAGAATCAACGCGAAAACGTTCTACGAAAGTTCAAGTCTAACCAAATCAATATCCTGATTGCCACCGATGTGGCCGCCAGAGGAATTGATGTCAAGGATATCTCACATGTCATAAACTACGACGAACCAGCCACTTTCGACGACTACACTCATCGTATCGGCCGTACCGGGCGGGCCGGAAAACAAGGAGTCGCTTTAACTTTTGTAGAAAACATCTAATTTGGACACTATGTGTTATAAAACCCTGTAAAAATCGTAGGTACACTAAAATAACGGCTAGAGCCGAAAAATCGGAGGCATGAATGGCGCACAGAAGTTCCGGAAATGAGATTATCCGTGACATACTTGAAAACGATGTTTACGACGACTCTATGTGTAACGGATTCCGTACTTTATACCCCAAAGCATGGGGTTATTATGAGTTTAACGATCGCGACAAAACTATCTATCCACCAGGATATGCGGGTCTACTTACCGAAAAAGTTCAAGACCTAAAGCTTGTCGGCTCAGATCCAAATAAAATGGAGTTTTTCCGAAATGCCTGGCATTTCATCCCCAAAAGTTATTTTGACTGGAGAGAAAAATATAGGTACAATCCCGAGTTGGTGAAGTTTTGGCAGGACAATGAAGGCCAATTACACGGCTCCGTTATTGGTTCAATCGAAATGGGTATATTCTTTGAAACCGTGCTTCTTGCCATAAATTCTCAAACTTTCAATGAGGAAAACGAATGGCTTCCGGATGATGATTGGCATGAAGTACTCTATCAAGGTATCGATAGGATGAAAGAAGCCGGATTACAAGTAGCCGAATTTGGTATGAGGCGCAGAGCTTACAATTGGATGCACGACGAAGCTAATGAAATTCTCTATAAAAGAGGTGGTTCCTTTAAGAGTGGGGGGGTATATGTGGGTGCCAGCGTGCCTTATCACTCCTACTTTTCCGGTTTGGCTCCAAAGGGTACAGTGGCTCACCAGTGGCCCATGTTTCACGCGGCTATCTTTGGCATCGAGTGGGCAAATCAGACGGCCAATGCTGCGTGGAGAGCTGTCTACGGTGAAAATGTCGCCACTGCCCTCATGGATACTTTTACCGACGAATTCTTCTGGGCAACACTTACACCGGAAATGGCACATCTCTTTAAGAGCTTTCGTTTTGATAGTGGGGTTGCGAAAAGACAGATAAGCTTAGCCAATTGCTTTTTAACCCATCCTTCAGTCGATGTTGATCCCGCTACTGTCACTTTAATGCCAACAGATTCACTTGACGCCCACAAGGCGATCAAGTTAAGTCGACAAATTCGTAATCTGGGGTACAAGGACGCCTTCGGCATCGGAGGGTACTTTACTAACAACAAGGAGTTCTTCAAAAAGACCCCTGCTTATCGACCGCTCAGAACTGTCATCAAGCTGGTAGCGGTAAGTTTGAATGAAGGAGATACTTGGTTGAAGACAGCCAAAGTATCAAACACGCCTGGAAAGTATACCGGAGATCCGAAAAAAATCGCTGAGTATTTACACCACATTCAACAACATCCCTTTCCATTTCCATTCTCAGGTTAGTTTCTCCTACACCCTCTTCGGAGGGTGTTTTTTTGTTTTTACTACAAAGACGGTACAGCACTTGCTATACTGAATTAATGCAGTTAAGTCCGTATATTTTTCGCGGGTACGACATTCGGGGAATCGTAGACCAAGAGCTAACAGAAGAAGTGATCTATTTGATTGGACGTGGATTTGCTACCTTTCTAACTGAAAGACGAATTCGTCTTTGTCCGGTTGGACGCGATAATCGTCGGAGTAGTTTAGCCTTTTCCAGATCATTTATCAGAGGTTTAAACGATGGCGGGGTAGACACAATCGACCTTGGTCTTTCCCTTAGCCAAATCGTTTATTTTTCTTCTTATCACTTTCTCACCAAGGCTTGTGCCATGATCACAGCTTCACACAATTCAAAAGAGTATAACGGACTTAAGTTGGGTATCGGATACTCAAAAACCATGTCCGGAACAGAAATTCAAGAACTAAGACAAATTATTGAAAGTGAGAGATTTTCAATTGGCTATGGACAAAATCGAACGGTAGATATTTATTCATATTATAAGAAACACCTTCTCGGCTACTTCCACCTCCACAAAAAATGGCGCATAGTTGTTGATACTCTAAATACTTCATCAGGCCGGTTCTTTCCACAAATATTTCGCAAAGCTGGTTGTCGGGTAATCACACAAAATGAAAGATTAAATAGCAATTTTCCCAACGGAACAGACCCGACTGACATCAATGTTTTGAATGGCTTAAGTAAGAAAGTTCTTCGGACCAAGGCCGATCTTGGTTTTGCCTTTGACGCTGATGGTGATCGCATGGCCGTCGTTGATGAAACGGGTAAACTCCATTGGATGGACATCATCGTCACCCTTTTTGCTATTGATATTTTAGAAAATATACCGGGGGCAACTATTATTTACAACAATCTTTGTTCCAAATCCGTTCCCGAAACAATCAAAAAACTCGGAGGAAATCCTTTGATGTGGAAAACAGGACACTCATTTATCAAATCCAAAATTTTAGAAACCGGAGCCATGCTGGGAGGAGAGCTTTCCGGACACATCTTCTTTATGGACAATTTTTTTGGTCATGACGACGCCGCTTTTGCCTGTCTGAGATTGCTTTCATTCCTGGAAAAACAGGGTGAAACTCTTTCGGAAGAGACCTCCTCTTTTGAGAACTACCTCAGTAGTCCGGAAATCAAGCTCGGAGTTCCTGACCAAATCAAGTTTGATTTGGTAGCAAATAAGCTAAGACACGAACTAGTTACCCACTGGCCGGATGCAAAAGTAAATGACCTGGATGGCGTCAGAGTCGATACCAAAGATATGATGACTGTCATTCGAGCCTCTCAAAATGGACCGTACCTTACAGTGAGATTTGAAGGACGGAGCGAGAAGCTTTACAATGAAATCAAGGATAAACTCAGACAGATTCTCGAAGGTTGTCCAGAAATCAACTGGGCCAACAATATTAACGCCTATGTCCTAAAAAAATAACATGAACTCACTTGATAACCCCAAAATCTTTCGCCAACAAGATCCGGCTAATTTGTACGATTCTCTTACCAAATTTAGTCGCCAAATTGAGTCCGGTTGGCATCAAGCCGAGTTCGTCAATTTGGATTTTGATCCCAATAAAATCAAAAATATTGTCTTTGCGGGCATGGGGGGTAGTAATCTTTCCGCTGAAATTGTCCAATCCCTGGCACCTTATTTGCTTACAATTCCCTTTGAAATAATCGCCAACTATCGTCTTCCATCTTATTCGGATAAAAAAACACTCATCATTCTATCTAGCTATTCCGGAAATACTGAAGAAATTATTTCTTGTGCACAGGACGCTGGTGCTCGAAGCTGTCCAAGGGTTTGCATTACCTCCGGAGGCAAACTCAAGGATATCGCCAAAAATCAACGAATTCCCTTGATTGAATTAGATGAAAGGCACAATCCTTCTCATTCACCACGAGCCGGAGTCTGTTTGTCCATTGGTGCCGTTATTGGACTCCTTCTCCGCCTCAATCCATCGGCCGGGAAATTCTTTAATCGTAAAGATATAATTCAAACTATCGAACGCGTGACTGACTTGGTCAATGTCCAAAAAGACACCCAAGAAAATCCAGCCAAGGCATTAGCCCTGAAACACAGAGGGCTTGGATTCATTTTCTTTACCGCCAATCATCTGACCGGCGTCGGAAAATTGTTCAGCAATTATCTAAACGAAACAGCCAAAACATTCTGCGCCAGCTTCAGTTTTCCTGATCTCAATCATCACCTACTGGAAGGCTTACTCTACCCCTCTGCCTTGAAAGACGACCTTTCTGTTCTTGTTTTAAATTCTGATGCTTTTCCCGAAATCATTCAACGGCGGATACGCATTACTCGTGAAGTATTGTTGAAACAGAAATATCGCGTTACCGTGATAAAGCCTGAAACAGCAGATCCGGTGCTTCAGGTATTTGAATCACTGGTCTTTTTGGTTATGTTTAGTTATTATTTAGGTATAGTTAATAAAGTCAATCCAGCCATCAATCCTTGGGTTGATTACCTAAAGTCCAACCTTTCAAATAAAAATATAAAATATTAAATCTAGAATTTACAATGTCCCAACCGCCTGCCCTGGTACTCCCATTTAGCAAAATAAGAAAAGAAGATATCCCTCTGGTTGGTGGTAAAGGCGCCAACTTAGGTGAAATGTACAACTACGGCATACCTGTACCTAATGGTTTCGTGGTTACAGCTCAGGCTTATCAATACGTAATAGACCACAACGCCCTGCAACCCGTCATTAGAGAAATAATCAGACAGACCGAAGTAACCAATCAAAAAGAACTCGAGAAGGCTTCCATCAAAATCCAGCGCCTAATAAATACCGCAGATATTCCTCAAGAGCTTATCACGGAAATCTTTAGCCGTTACGAAGAGTTAAAGCCTGGTGAAAATAATCCCTTGGTCGCTGTACGGTCTTCTGCCACTGCTGAAGATCTCCCAGATGCCTCTTTTGCCGGACAACAAGAATCGTACCTGGACATCAAAGGTGAATCAAATGTTTTACAAGCGGTCAGAAAGGCTTGGGCTTCTCTCTGGGGAGCTAGAGCAATTTTTTATCGAGCTACCAAGAGGTATGATCATTTTAAAGTTCAGCTAGCAGTGCCAATTCAGCTCATGATTCAGTCAGAAGTGTCCGGCGTGGTGTTTTCAGTCAACCCTGTTAGCCGGAACAAAAACCAAGTCGTGGTGGAAGCCGTTTGGGGTTTAGGCGACTATATGGTACAGGGGGTTGTCAATCCTGATCATTACATCGTCAACAAAGACACCCTGACTATCCATTCTCGGCAATTTGTTCCACAAACAATTATGGAGATAATGCAATACCCCAGTGGCGTCAAAAAAGTAAACGTACCTAAGGAAAAAATTAATCTAAGGAAACTGACAGATGAACAGGTGATCGAAGTCGCCAAACTCTCAGCCAAAGTTCATCAACACTATTTCTTTCCCCAGGATAGCGAATTTGCGGTGGAAAATGGCAAAATATATTTAGTCCAAACCAGACCAATAACCACATTAGATATGGGAAAAGGAACCAAGTATGTTTCTGAAGAACAAATTCTAAAACTTACCCAAATCATACAAGGAGAACCTGCCTCTTTTGGAATAGGTTTTGGTAAAGTTGTTAAAATTAAGACTGCCAGCGAAATCAACAAGGTTAAAGAGGGAGATGTCTTGGTTACGGAAATGACCTCACCAGACTTTGTTCCAGCCATGAAACGCGCTGCCGCTATTGTCACAGACAAAGGTGGTCAAACATCTCATGCCGCAATAGTCTCCAGAGAATTGGGTATCCCAGCAGTCGTCGGAGCCAAAATCGCAACCCAAACTCTCAAAAATGACCAGGTAATCACCGTAAATGGTGCCACCGGCACCATTTATAACGGAGTTCCTGAAAAAGGAAAGGCGGTTGAACCAAAAGATTTTAAAGAAGCCGAATTCCCCCAAACTGCCACCCATGTTTACGTCAATCTGGGAGAACCTGATCTTGCACCGGTCGTGGCTCAAGGAAATGCAGATGGCGTTGGACTATTGCGTGCCGAATTTATGATGGCTCAGATTGGTATCCATCCAAAAAAAATGATTCATGATGGTAAAGAAAAAGTATTTATCGAAAAATTAGCCGCAGGTCTGGCTAAATTCACCTACAGTTTTGGTGAACGCCCCATTGTTTATCGGGCATCGGACTTCAAAACCAATGAGTATCGGAATCTGGTTGGCGGTCAGGCATATGAGCCAATTGAGCCAAATCCAATGCTGGGTTTTCGAGGTGCATATCGTTATATCAGTGACGAGTCGGTTTTTAATCTCGAATTGGAAGCAATAAAAACAGTCAGAAACAAAATGGGTCATAAGAATCTTCATCTAATGGTGCCTTTTGTGAGAACTGTAGATGAGTTAGTGAAAGTCAAAAGGATAGTTTCGGCATCTGGACTTACAAGATCCAACACTTTCAAGCTATGGATGATGGTCGAGATACCATCCAACGTAATTTTGTTAGAAGATTTTATACAAGTCGGTATTGATGGGGTCTCCATCGGCAGTAACGACCTGACCATGCTTATTCTCGGCACAGATAGAGATAATGAAACGGTTGCCTCAGAATTTGATGAAAGGAATCCTGCCGTTACCTGGGCTCTAGAGCATGTAGTCAAGATAGCCAACAAACATCACATTACTAGTTCTCTCTGCGGTCAAGCAGCCAGTCTTTATCCTGATCTAGTTGAAAAACTTGTCGGCTGGGGCATTACCTCCGTCTCGGTTAGTCCCGATGCGGTAGACAACACCCGTCGGGTGATTGCCCAGATCGAAAAAAGCTTACTTAAATAATATGTCCAAAATCAAGTCCGTCTACGCCAGAGAGATTCTCGACTCCCGAGGCAATCCCACCATCGAAACCACTATCTGGTCGGATACCAATCACGGGGCTGTGGCCTCAATCCCTAGCGGCGCTTCTACCGGACGACTTGAGGCTGTTGAGCTACGGGATAACGACCCAGCCAGATTTGACGGAATGGGAGTGCTAAAAGCATGCGCCAATGTAAATCAAATAATCGGCAAATACATCATTGGCCAAGATCCACTAAAACAAAATAATATTGACCAAATTTTACTTAATTTAGATGGCACCGTAAACAAATCCAAACTGGGAGCCAATGCCATTCTCTCTGTTTCTCAAGCCTGCTTCGAACTTGGTGCGGCCTGTACGGAAACACCCACATTCGAATATACTGTCCAAAAATACGGTCTAGCCACCCCGTCGGCACTACATCTACCCACACCCATTTTTAACATGATCAATGGCGGGAAGCATGGGGCGGGAAATCTAGATTTTCAAGAATACCACTGTATACCTTCCAGTCGGAAGAAATTTTCCGAGGCCTTTGTAATGGGAAGCGAGCTTTATCATCTATTGAAAAAAAATCTTATCGAAAAAAAGGCCATTCACTCAGTCGGAGACGAAGGGGGTTTTGCCCCTAACCTTTTTTCTAATACCGATGCCATAGAACTATTAGTGGAAACGATAGATTCCAGTAAATACAAATTGAATGAAGATGTCTATTTGGGAATGGATTTAGCCGCGTCATCATTTTATAAGGGAAACAAATACATCATTAGTGATGTCAAAGAACCATTATCCGGTCAGCAATTGGGGGATTTTCTGATAGATCTAGTTCACAAATACAGCCTGCTTTCAGTAGAGGATCCTTTTGAGCAAGATTCCTGGGATGATTGGGTCAACTTCACCGGCTCAGTGGGTAAACAGTTAATGGTAGTCGGCGATGATTTACTGGTAACGAATAGAATTCGACTTCAAGAGGCAATCAAAAAGGGAGCTTGCAATGCTGTTCTTATCAAGCCAAACCAAATCGGTACTATTTCGGAAACAGTTTCAGTTATTAAACTGGCTAGACAGAACGAAATGTCGATTGTCGTCTCGCATCGGTCAGGAGATACTGATGAAGATTTCTTGGCTGACTTCGCGGTCGGTGTCGGTGCCGACTTTGTCAAATTTGGAGCTCCCGGCAGAGGAGAGAGAGTTGCCAAATACAATCGAATTCTTTTTATTCAAGATTATCTGGGAAGTCTCAACCCCCAATCATGAAAACCGTCATTGTGAATCTTGTACTCGGGCTGTGGCAATCTCACTCCACCTATGAATAAACGCGTTATCCTTTGCATTCTCGACGGCTGGGGTATCGCTCCAGACTCCCCAGGTAATGCTATTACCCAAGAAAACCCTCGGATCTTCAATTACCTTATGGAAAACTTTCCCCACACTCAGCTTCTCGCGGCTGGACCAGCCGTTGGTTTGCCCGAAGGCATGGATGGAAATAGTGAAACCGGTCATCTGAATATCGGTGGTGGGAGAGTGGTTTATCAGGATCTATCATTGATAAATATGGCCATCGCCGACGGCAGTTTCTTTACGAACAAATCCCTCCTAGATACAGTCAAACATCTAAGTTCTTTTGGCTCAAGGCTACACCTTCTAGGTCTGGTTGGCTCGTCTGGGGTTCATTCTTATAACGAGCATCTCTTTGCTCTCATGCTATTTGCCAGGCATCACGATGTTAAAGAGGTTTATCTGCACCTAATTACCGATGGGCGGGATAGTCCACCGGACAATGGACTCATGCAGATAAAAATAATTCTCGAAGAGATAAACAAAATAGGCGTCGGAACAATCGCCTCTCTCCTTGGCAGATATTACGCCATGGATCGTGATAAGCGATGGGACAGAACTCAAGTCGCTTATGAGTGTTTGGTGAGCTCTGACAGGGGGGCGGGTAACGGTCCTGTTTCGGCAGTTGAAAACAGTTATGATCACGGGATTTCTGACGAATTTATCAAACCATTGGCTATCGGAGAAAACCCGGTGGGATCAAGAATCAGGGCCGGTGACGCCGTTGTTTTTTTTAATTTCAGAACTGATCGTCCAAGACAGTTGACTGAGCTATTTCTTAAGTCAGGAATTCCCAATCTAAGATTTGTAACCATGACCCAATACGGCAAGGCGTTCAAAAATCCAGTCATGTTTCCATCCACCACCATTACACACACTCTCGGTGAAGTAATTTCTGATAATCATTTTCCTCAATTGAGGGCGGCCGAGACTGAAAAGATTGCCATGGTCACTTATTATTTCAATGGGCAAAGTGAAACCCCCTTTCCCGGAGAAGCCAGGCTATTTGTCGACTCTCTTAAGATTGCTACTTATGATCTACAACCAAGAATGTCTACCGACAAACTAATTCTTGAATTTGTTTCCCACTATACGAAAGATGATTTTCGATTTGCGGTTATTAACATTGCTTGTCCCGACATGGTCGCCCATACCGGTAAAATCAATGAGACCAAAGAAGCCGTCAAGGCCGCTGACGATGCCTTAAATTCACTGGTAAATTTAGCTAAAGAAACAGATAGCTATTTGTTAATTACTGCCGATCATGGTAATGCCGAGGAGTTAATCAATCTCCAAACCGGACGAGTGGACACGGAACACTCGAATCTGCCGGTTCCTTTTATCCTTTATCATCCAGCCGATTATCACCTTCAGCTTCAATCCGGTAAGCTTGGCGATATCGCCCCCACCATCCTCAATCTTCTGGAGTTGACCCAGCCTCAGGAAATGAACGGCAAAAACCTCATAATTCGGCAATAGCCATGACTATGTCTTGACTTTAGTTCTTCTAGCCTTATAATACACCCAGTCAAACTATAGCACCTTAATGGAGGTAGCATGAGTATTCTAAATTCCAAACGTTTGCTGATCAGGACCACCGGTATAAACACCTATCGAACCATAAGTATTTCTACGACTTGCGACTTTCTCAACATCGCTCCTTTGGAAAATAAACAGCTTTGGCAACATAATCTCTCGGCATTTAAGCAACTCTTCGAACTGGCCAAGGAACATGGCGTGGTTAACGATCTTTCATCCTTCACGTCCTTGCTTAGGCAATCCCTAGAGGAGATTAGGGAGGACCGCCCAATTGAAAGTAGTTGGGACCAACTTTACCGGCTCATCGCTTTGGCGATTCACTATTATTTGTTGGCGTACACCGAAACTGTTACATACAAAACCAATCCTGAGTGGTTTATCGGTAGAAATGATGAAAAACATAACTGGATCAATGACGTGAATTATACGACTAGGGCTATCGGTCAGTTGCTAGGCCAAAGTCCCATTTTATTTTATTCCGCATAAATCCCCCTAGGGGGATTTTTTATGGCTAAACCAAAGAAAGAATTATTGTCGCCTCGCTACTCGTCATTGCGAAGCACGAAGTGCTGTGGCAATCTCACTCCACCAAAGACACCACGATTGTCACCTCGCCTTTGAGTTTGGTATTCTTCACTATCTCCAGAATCTCGACCACTGAACCACGAAATATTTTCTCGGAAACTTTTGTCAGATCTACAGCCAGACACATTCGGACATCCTCACCAAAAATATCCAACATCTCACCAATAATTTTCTCAAGTCTCACGGTAGATTCATAAATCACTACCGAAAAGCTCATCGCTTCATTCATATCCTTAACGTGCCTTAACATCTCGCTTCTTTTTCCTGGTTTCTTAGGTAAAAAACCCAAGAATATATATTTATCGGTAGGTAAACCGGAAATAGAGAGTGTCGCACTTTCAGCCGTCGGACCAGGCACCACACTTACTTCCCATCCTAGTTTTAGTCCCTCGTTCACTAGTTTGTATCCGGGGTCGGAAATCAAAGGCATCCCCGCGTCACTCACTAGGACTGCTTCATCAAGAAGATTCATTTCTTCCAACAAAGAGGGAAGCACTCGATATTCATTAAAGTCATTGACAAATTTTAGTCTAGGTTTACTAGCCTGGACTTTCCTCAATGATGTTAGTTTGGTCCACAAATTACTAAACATCCTAGTGTCCTCACAAACGATAAACTTTGTCTCTGAAAGTACTCTCAACGCTCTCGGTGACAAATCTTCTACATTACCAATGGGTAACCCAACTACGGTTAATTTCATTCATCTATTTTACTTCATCCCGTATCTGTCATTGCGAGTTTCGGTATTCCGAACCGTGGCAATCTCACTCCACTAGGCATACTTCCGAATAACCCCAACACATTTTCCTTGTACTTTAACGTTTATCGCAAAAATAGGGGACATGGATGAGTTGGCCGGTTCCAGACGGACTCTGGTTCTCTCGCGGAAAAATCTTTTCAGGGTGGCCAGCCCATTCTCTAGTAATGCCACCACAATATCACCATCTTTTACAGCACCAATTTCGCACTCTTCAATCAAGACAAAGTCATGATCAAAAATACCCTCCTCAATCATCGAGTCACCTTTGACTTGAAGCACGAAAGCTCTTTTCTTGCCCGAAACCATTGATGACGACACCCTCATGGTGGCGTTAGGATCAGTAAGCGGTTCAATTGGCCTACCGGCTGCAATATAACCCAATATGGGGAGTTCTAGGGATGCCAGCTCAACACTAGGCCTGTCCACCACCTCAATCCCACGGATAACCCCGTCAAACTTCCTGATGATTCCTTTCTTTTCTAATGCCTGAAGATGCTCGTGAATGGTAGCCAAAGAAGATACTCCGATAGCGTGAGCTATTTCAGAAAGGGTGGGTGAGTAACCGTTCTTCTGAATAAACTGAGAAATAAACTCCACGATCTGTCTTTGTCTTTTGTATAGTGTTACGGCCATGGATTCATTATTACCAAACAATACCCAAATGTCAACCTGCCTGCCAGCAGGCAGGCTAATAAGACCCAAAACCTAAATAAGCAATATTAAATGTAAAATATCCTTATGGACTTTCAGCTAGAATCTACTTATCTCCCGACCGGAGACCAGCCGAATGCTATCGAGAAGCTAGCTATCTCTATAGATCAGCAAAACCCGCACCAGACCTTAGTGGGAGTTACCGGTAGTGGCAAAACGTACACGATAGCTAACGTTATCCAAAAAACGCAGCTTCCAACGCTAGTCATGTGCCACAACAAAACTCTGGCTTCTCAGCTCTATCAGGAATTCCGTGATTTCTTCCCTCACAACGCCGTCAGTTATTTTGTTTCTTACTACGATTATTACCAACCCGAAGCTTACATCCCTCAGACAGATACCTACATCGAAAAAGAAGCAGATATCAACCCGGAGATAGATAAATTCCGCTTAACTACGACCGCCAACCTTCTTACCCGTCCCGACACGATTGTCGTCGCTTCAGTTTCCTGTATTTACAATATCGGTTCACCTCTTGACCAAGAAAAGAACCTGTTACCTCTGGCCAAAGGACAGATAATCTCTCGCGATACCGTTCTTATGCGCCTATCAGACCTCCAATACACCAGAACCAACTCGGAACTGACTCGAGGCATGTACCGAGCTGTCGGCAGTACCGTTCAGCTCTTTCCCTCTTACAAAGATGTCATTATTTCCATGAATTTCGGTGGAAGCGCGCTGGAAAATATTGAGATTCTCGATCCGATGAACTTCACCCGGATCGCCGACAAAGACCTGGACAATACCGGCTTTCTCACCATTCATCCCGCCAAATTATTTATAACTGACCCCAAAACTCAAGGGGACGCCATTGCTAACATAAGAAAAGATTTGGAAACTCAGGTCAGGGTCTTTAAAGATGCCGGCAAGATTATCGATGCATACAGACTGGAACAGAAAGTAAACTACGATCTTTCCATGCTCGAGGAAGTTGGTTACATTTCCGGTATTGAGAACTACTCCAGGTATTTTGACGGTCGTCTCCCGGGAGAGGCACCATATTCACTTTTTGAATATTTTCACTACAATGCGAAAAAGTTTAACAAACCGGGTTTCCTCACTGTTATTGACGAGTCGCATATTTCATTGCCACAGATCCGGGGTATGTATAACGGAGACCAGGCCAGAAAAGAAAATCTAATTAATTATGGTTTTCGTTTACCAAGTGCCAAAGACAACCGTCCGCTGACCTATACCGAATGGCAATCCCGTACCCCCATCAAGCTTTATGTTTCCGCTACTCCTACCGAACACGAGATGTCACTTTCTAGTGGCAGCAAGATTCCTACGATTGCAGAACAACTTATCCGCCCCACTGGTTTATTAGATCCAGAAGTTGAAGTACGTCCAACGGTTGGCCAGATCGATGACCTAACCAAAGAGGTGATTAAACGCAAAGAAAAAGGCGAGAGGACTTTGATTCTAACTATGACAAAAAGAATGGCGGAAGATTTGTCTGATCATCTCAAAGAAAAGTACGGACTAAAAGTGGAATATCTTCACTCCGATATCCACACCATAGACAGAGCAGACATCCTTGAAAAACTTCGTTTAGGAGACTTCGACTGCTTGGTGGGCATTAATCTTCTTCGTGAAGGTCTGGATCTACCGGAAGTGTCTCTAGTCGCCATTCTTGATGCCGACAAAGAAGGCTTTTTGCGTACCCCCACGTCCCTTATCCAGACCATGGGTCGAGCCGCCCGTCATGTAAACGGTCATGTCATACTTTATGGAGACAAAATCTCTAACTCTATGAGGATAGCGATCGACGAGACACTCCGAAGACGCAAAATCCAGACTGACTACAACGATAAACATGGAATAACTCCGATCGGGATTAGTAAACCGATCCGCGAAAGAATGATGAAACGGAACGAAATAGCACCAGCTCCCAGGATAAAAGAGCTTGCCGAACATGGCTGGAAAGAAATCGAAGACGTCAATCCGGAAGCCCTAACTCCCCAGAAGAAAAAACTTTTGGTCGCGAAGCTAAAAAAACGAATGAATGAGGCCGCCAACTCCTGGAACTTCGAGCTCGCCGCCCGCTACCGCGACACCATCAAGAAACTCCAATAGTCCCTCCGTCATTGCGAGTTTCGGTATTCCGAACCGAAGCAATCTCACTCCATTGTGTCATTCCCGCGAATGCGGGAATCCATCAGATAACAATACTAGAATCTATCACTCGGGTCAGAACCCATACCGGGCGTTTCTGAGTTGTAATGGAAACATGTAGACCCAACCAATGCCCCCCTTTTTTCAGAATCAGTAGCTGAAATCCAAGTTGATTGTGGAATAAATCTCCCATCAAATGTAATAATTCCTTTTCCCGCCCCGGGCACCCCCACGTGTCTTTTCTGGATGTTTCTTGACATATGCTTCACGCTTCTTTCTCAAAATAGTACCCACTAGCTCATTATCCGAGCCGTTTATAAACAGAGTATCTAAGAACTCATATGGCAACTCTTCAAAACTTCCTCCTAAATGTTCGTTCAGTTGCTGTGGAGTCATCTTTTCCATAATAGATACTTCAGTTAACAGATCTCTGCCTTCGTCTCGAATTTTTTGAGTGTAGTTCCCAAACCAACTCGGGATTGTCTCAGAATCAGTCGAAAGCGGAATTTCTTGATATTGAATTTCCATATCTGAATTATAAACATATAATCAAATTCATGGACGAAACAAAATTAGTCAGCAATACTTGGATTGAAAAGGGTGTGACTATGAAGTTTACCTGGTATCCCGGAGAAAATCTAGAACAGTTTCAGCCCTTCAATCAAGTTTATGGAGTTGTCTTCAACTCAGACGGTCAAATGCTTATTCAAAGAAGGGAGTTAAGACCGTGGTGCCTCGCCGGAGGGACTGTTGAAGAGGGGGAAACCGCGGAAGAAACATTACGCCGAGAACAAATTGAAGAAGCCGATGTTACCGTCAAAAATCCAATTTTGCTCGGTGGCCAAAGAGTCCAATTTCCCGGTGGCCACTACCCGAATCCGACAAAACGCTTTATTGGGGATGATTTCTACCAACTTCGCTATTATTGCGAAGTCGACCAAATTCTTCCTCAGACACCGGACCCAGATCACGACATCATTAATAAACGACTCTTTGTTCCCCAATCCGAAATAAATAATTATCTTGGCTGGGGGATTACCGGACAAGTTATTTTCGACCAAGCCATCGCCCTATACCACCACCTCCACCCATAATCTTTCCACTATCAACCTTCAAATAGTCTCCTTGAAGGTACTAAAAGGTGTCATTAATTTGCGGTGGTATACTAAATTTATGCCAGATATTTACAACAAAAAGGAGGTAAAGGAAATGATTTTTGACGGGGTTGTCGAGGCTCTTGAACAGGTCATCTTCCCCAGATTTGACAAAATCGAAGAAGAAATTGGTGGCCTCAAAGAAGATGTTGGTGGCTTAAAGCAGGCAGTAGAAATTCTCGACTCAGATATGGGTGGAGTCAAGATGAGACTCAAGGTGGTTGAAAACAAACTTGACGGTCTAATCGATAATACGCTGGTGGTCAGAAACCACGAAAGACGCATATCCAAACTCGAAAAAGCCATCGCCTAAAGTCCTCTTTCTAACAATTATTTAGTGAACCTCACAGTAATCGGTAATTCCTTCTTCCAGAACCGCTCTATAAAAATCCAAGCAGGAAACCAAGTGTCAACTGATTCTTTTTCGAAAACTTTATCCAATTAATCCCGGTTCCTTTGTTTCATAATATTAAACAACTTCGGGTATTTTAGGGTGATTTGGCGTATAATAGACAGTCATGTCCGACACTTCACCATCCACTCATTTGATCATCAAAGGGGCTCGTCAGCATAATCTCAAAAACGTCAATCTGACACTACCCAAAAACAAACTCGTCGTCTTTACCGGAGTTTCCGGAAGCGGCAAGTCCAGCATGGCCCACGACACCATTTATGCCGAAGGCCAGCGACGTTATGTCGAATCCCTTTCCTCTTATGCACGCCAGTTTTTAGGAGTCATGGACAAGCCTGATGTTGATCAGATCGAAGGTCTTTCTCCAGCCATCCTTATCGATCAAAAGCAGGGGAGTCACAATCCCCGTAGCACCGTCGGTACCGTTACCGAAATCTATGATTATCTTCGTCTCCTGTTTGCCCGTATAGGACACCCACACTGTCCCAAATGTGGTCGGGAGATCATGCCTCAGGATATTAATCAAATATATAAGGCGGTAGTAGAGCTGGCTGTCTGTCACCCCAGCTATCAAAAGCAAAAGGGTGTCCGTTTACTAATCCTGGCTCCCATAGTCAAAAATCAAAAAGGTGAATTCAAAGAGCTCTTTCCCGGCTTAGTCAAACAGGGAATCGCCGAAGTAAGGGTCGACCGCAAAATCCTCTCCACCCAATCCACCCTTTCGCTTTTTAAAAATAACCGCCACAATGTCGAAGCCATTATTGACAAGCTCGTGATTGGCCAAGTAGGGGGCATTCCTGAATATGAGAAACAGAGACTTATTGATTCATTGGAACAAGCTCTCAAAATCTCCGACGGCGAGGTTTGTATTAGTATCGTCATTGATCCCTCCCTTTCATTTCCATCTGATCCTGAGGTTATGGAAGATCATTTGTTCTCACAGAAACTAGCTTGTCCCATTGATAACATTTCCATACCGGAAATCGAACCTCGCTATTTCTCTTTCAACGCTCCGGAAGGCGCTTGCCCCGAATGTACCGGTCTCGGAACCAAGATGGTTTTGGATACAGACTCGATCGTTTCTCCTTCATTAAGTTTTCTCGAGGGAGCCATTATCCCTCTGGCCTCTCAATTCGAATCCAGAACCTGGTTGGCAAAATTAATCCTTGAAGTCATGGAGTCATCCGGCTTTCCTGGAAATAAACCCCTCTTCGATATGACGGAGGAGCAAAAGAATATTCTATTTAACGGCACCGACGGTAAAACATTTTCAATCAAAAGTATTAATCGGCACGGCAAACACGTCCAAAGAAGAATGACCTTTGACGGACTTTCTAAAGAGTTTGAACGACGTTACGAAGAGTCCAGCTCGGATTCATTTAAAGAAGAAATCTCCAAGTACTTAATCCGCAAAACCTGCCCGGTGTGTCTTGGCACTCGTCTCAAACCGGAAGTCTTAGCAGTTCACGTAGACAACCAGTCAATTAGTGAAATTACTTCCTGGTCCACCGCCAAATCCTCAGCTTTTTTCCAAGGTTTATTCAAAAAGCTTACAGTGACAGAGCAGCAAATCTGCGAGCCAATTGTCAAGGAAATAGGGGATCGTTTATGTTTCCTCATGTCTGTCGGTCTTGATTACATCACTTTGGCACGGGAATCGGGAACTCTTTCCGGTGGTGAATTGCAAAGAATTCGTCTAGCTAGCCAGATTGGCTCCCGCCTTACCGGCATCCTTTACGTTTTAGACGAACCCACCATTGGTTTACACCAGCGGGATAATGCTAAATTGATCAAGACTCTGCAAGATCTTGTTTCCCTCGGTAACTCCTTAGTTGTGGTTGAGCACGATCAGCAAACCATGGAAAGTGCCGATCACATAGTTGAGTTCGGTCCGAAAGCAGGATATCTCGGGGGAAAAATTACTTTCGAAGGAAACGTAGAAAAAATGAAAGCCTCTGACTGTCTTACCGGCCAATATCTATCCGGCAAGAAAACCGTTGTTGCCATAAAGCCCAAAGAACCGACCGAAAGTCCGGCCTCTATTCGTCTAACTGGCTGTACACACCATAATCTTAAAAACATCGACGTCGATTTTCCCTTGAATAAATTTGTTGCCGTTACCGGTGTTTCCGGATCTGGAAAATCTTCTCTCGTTGTCGACACTCTTTATGAAGCTCTCTCTCAGAAATTAAATCCTCAACATCACAAAGAAGATATCAAATTCGGCACCATTATTATTCCTGATATCGTCAGGAGAGTCTCTTTAATAGATCAAAGTCCGATTGGAAAAACCCCTCGAAGCAATCCGGCCACTTATACCAAAGTCTTCGACTACATTAGACAATTATTTGCCAACACTCAAGAAGCAAGATATCGTGGGTATGGACCGGGTCGTTTTAGTTTTAATGTCAAAGGTGGCAGATGTGAAACTTGCGAAGGAGGTGGTCAGATTAAGATCGAGATGCAGTTTATGGGAGACATTTATATCACCTGCGAAACCTGCAAAGGCACTCGTTTTAACGACCCTACCCTTGAGGTCGAATACAAAAACAAAAATATTGCCCAGGTACTGGATATGACTATGGATGAGGCTAGTGATTTTTTTAGAAACATCCCGCCTATCAGTAAAAAAATTGAAACCATTAAAAAAGTGGGTCTCGGCTATATCAAAATGGGACAAAGCGCGCCCACTCTTTCGGGCGGAGAAGCTCAACGTGTTAAACTAGCCACAGAACTAGCCAAGACAGGTAGCGGACACACTATCTATATTCTTGATGAACCCACCACCGGACTTCATTTTGAAGACCTTGGCAAACTCGTACAAACCCTCGTCGACCTTGTCAATCAAAACAATACGGTTATTGTCATAGAACACAATCTAGACGTAATCAAGAATGCCGACTATATTATTGACATCGGACCCGAAGGTGGAGACTCAGGGGGTGAACTCATTGCCAACGGGTCACCTTCAAAAGTAGCAGAAAGATTTGACACACCAACAGCCCAAGAATTAAAAAAGCTAGTCTTGTAAAATTGTACATAATCCGTCATTGCGAATCTCGTGCTCGAGCTGTGCCAATCTATCCCACTATCAAATTTGTTGGTAGCCTAGTTATTGCCTTTGGGCTTATTTTGATTTTTCCCAAACAAGCTCTAGCGTTAGCCAAGTTTAATACCAACTATCAGATTTATTATCAAGTAGAAGATACGGGCAAAACTCATGTCAAGTTTGTTATAAATCAAAAGAATAATCTTTCGGTAGTCTACGCCACCAACTTCGGTCTTAGTATCAACGAAACAAAAATTGAAAACATCAGAGTCTTGGATGAAGGCACCCCGGTTACGGCAAACGTTATCAAAAGCTTAAACCAGACCTCCATCTCCTTTCCCTTTATCAGCAAAGTGGTAGGTAAAGACAAAAATCATACCTTTACCATCGAGTACAACACTACCGATATTACAACCAAAACCGGTAACACCTGGCAAATTGATATTCCTCGTTTGGAGCCTGACGAAAACGTCGCCGAACAGACAGTTATTCTGACCGTCCCCTCAAGGTTTTCCGCTCCCGCGTACATCGATCCAAAACCGGACATCGTAAACGGGAACGTTTATTATTTCAGTGGTCAGAAAATCAGTAACAAATCCATAAGCGCTATTTTTGGTAAAACTCAATTCTACAAAGGCAATCTGAGTTATCATCTGGTAAATAATGAAACCGCTAGCATTCAAACTGAAATAGCTCTCCCTCCAAACACTTCCTATCAAACAGTCTATTTTCAAAACATCGTTCCAAAGCCGGAAGAGATCGTGGGAGATCGTGACGGAAATTTTCTTGCCAAATATACACTTTCACCCGGAGAAAAAAAGGACATAATTGTGAATTTGGTTGTCAAACTCGACTTCACTCCGAAACCAACCAACATACAACCATCGGACTCTCTACTAGCCAAAAACTCGGTTTGGAACTATGACAATGGGGTTTTTGCTACAACCGAATTAAGAAATCTGAAAAGTCCTAAATCAATTTATGACTTTGTCTCAGATAAATTGAAGTATGATTACGAAAAACTGAACAGAGAAAGACCCACGAGATCACCGGCCGCTGAATCACTGATCAATAATCAAAGCGCCATCTGTACCGATTTTACCAACGTCTTTGTAGCACTGGCAAGAAAATCGGGGGTTCCGGCCAGAGAACTGGAAGGCTTTGCCATTTCAGAAAATCCTGACCTCAAACCACTCTCTCTAACCCAGGATGTGCTTCATGCTTGGCCGGAATACTTCGATAAAACGAAAAGCTCATGGATTCAAATCGATCCTACATGGGCCAATACTACGAGAGGCATAGACTACTTCAACAAACTGGACTTCAACCATATCGTCCTTGCCATCCACGGTGAAAATCCAGAATATCCTATTCCCGCCGGAGGCTATAAAAATGGCCAAAGATCAAAGGATATTTATTTTGAACCTACAGAAAGCATCAACTTTCCTTCACCAGATTTTTCTTTGCAATTTTTGAAACAAGAAAACAATAATCTCCTCATTCAAATCCAAAATAACAGTGGGGTGCTCTATTATGGAAATCTCACTGGTGAAGAGAACGAATATATAGAAAAAACCAACACTTGGATAAATATTCTACCTTTTTCAAAAGAAGTGATTCGACTTCAGATCAAAAAACAGCCATTTGCTAGGGGAGTTACATCTCAAGCTATAATTCATCTAAATGGTAATCGCTATGAAACCGGATTTTCCATTGGCGCTGCCTCCTCTAAGGCTCTTATTTACTCCGGAATCGGAGGCTTTTTGGCGATCGTTACCTTCAGTGCCCGGTATCTATATTTTCGAAGACAAAAACAAAAAACCACTCTATATCGGTAAGTCCATTAATCTCAAAACTCGATTTAAACAACATTACGAAAGCTTTACGGGTGGGAGCACCAAAGCACTGAAGTTTATTCCACAGACCAAGTTCGTGTATTTCAAACCCGTAAGAAATGATATTGAAGCTGTTATAACAGAAGCAAATTATATTAAGTCGTATCAGCCACGTTATAACACGATCGTCAAAGACAACCGCTCAAACCTCTATATCATCTTCACCAATCATCCTTATACCAAAATTAGGATCGTCCACGCCACCGATATAGTTAATTTAAATTTAGATGACATTAAAAAACAAGTTTATGGACCCTTCACTTCAGGCGCGGTCTCTCAAGGTCTCTATAAACAAATAAGAAATATCTTTGGTTTTTGTCTGTCGCCCTTCAATAACCACCAAAAAGCCTGCTTTAATTACCATCTTGGCCATTGTCCTGGTGCCTGCAATGATGAAATATCCCTAGAAAAATATCATCGACATCTCGGCAGAATCAAGAAATTTCTATCGGGCCAATTTGTTATTCTTGACAAAAGCCTCCATCAAGAAATAAAGACTGCCATCAAAAAGATGGAGTTTGAAAAAGCCCTGCTTGTTAAAGTTCAAATCGAAGGCTTGCACCACTGTCTTAGTACTCGCAATTCCAGTTTGCTGCTTAAACTTTCCGACGCCACTGACGCCCTTCAATTTCAAATGGTTAAAAGACTTAGACATCCTAAACTTCGGAAACCGCCAATTCGCATCGAATGTTATGACCTAGCCCATTTACAAGGTGAGAATTACGTTGGATCAATGGCCGTATTTATCAAAGGCTCTCCCAGCACCTCCGACTATCGCCACTTTCATGTTCGTCTTCCAGACCGGTCGGATCCATTTGCCATGAGACAAATCGTCGCCAGACGGCTGAAGCATAAAGAGTGGGGAACACCGGATCTAATAATTCTCGACGGTGGTGTTCCACAACTTTCCATCGTCTCTCCAATAATTTCGGAAAATATACCCATAATTGCATTGGCAAAAAAAAGAGAGACTATCTATTATTTCGACGAAAACCATAAAACTATCAGTATCAGTTTGCCGCTGGAGGATCCTGTTCTAAACTTATTCCGAAACATTCGTGACGAAGCCCATCGATTCGCCAACTCCTTCCATCGAACCCAGCGTCGAAATAAATTAATTTCGTAATATACTTAAAATTGGTAATTAACATTTCGTGTCATTGCGAATCATGTACTCAAGCCGAGGCTCTCCTGGATCCCGAGGAACCGAGGGGGATCTCCGAGTCGGTGATCGGCACGGTCGGCGGTCTCGCGATGACGAATCGTTTATGAAAATATTTTTACGCCATGTCTTCATCAATTTGCTCGTTCTGTATTTTACGGATCTTTTTTACCCAAGCTTTTCTCTACCCCATGATCTTAAAACCCTCCTATCGGCTTCGGTTATATGGTTGCTACTAAACAAAATTGTCAAACCGGTAATAAAACTTCTTCTTTTGCCGATAAACTTAATTACCCTAAACCTTTTTTCATGGGCTATCTCACTTCTAACCCTATTTCTTCTTCAAATATTAGTTGGCGGCATCAGCATTACTAGCTATGCCTTTCCCGGAGCCAACTTCAGCGGATTTATCATTCCACCCCTCTTTATTGGTGTCTTTCTTTCCTATGTCCTCACCTCAACTCTCCTAAATGCCTTCCATAGCTTCATTTTTTGGCTTATTAGAAAGGACTCCGAATAGAGACTATAATAGGACATTATGCAGGCCACACTGATCATCCAGATTATTGTTTCTCTTATCCTTATTGTACTCGTCACCCTTCAATCCAAAGATTCGTCCTTGGGCGCCGGGTTTTCCTCAGCTACTCAATCAGGATTTCACACCAAACGAGGCCCTGAAAAGATTATTTATTTAGCTACGATCATTTTCTCGGTCATTTTTTTGATCCTTTCATTCCTTAATATCGCAATTTGGAAATGACCAACCCTTTTCGCGAAAAAATCTGGTTCATCAAAGGATTCGTGAACAAATACATTACCCAGATTCTCATTAGTTTGGGCATCACGATATTTGTAGCTTTACTCGGAAACATACTCTTTTCCAAGATGCCCAAATCAAGGCCCCATTATCGCATCGGCATTGTTGGTCAGTTTGGATCGGGACAATTGCCTCCATATATCATAAATTTTCTAAATGCTGGATTGATCGCTTTTAATACAAGCCATGAACCATCACCCGGTCTGGCCGAAAAATGGACCATCACAGACGATGGGAAAATATACACCTTTTATTTAAAACCCAACTTAAAATGGTTTTCCGGAACAGAGGTCAAGGTATCGGATATAAAGATCTCTATTCCAAATATTAGCATTGAAACAATCGATCCAAATATAATTCGCTTCAGCATACCTACCAAATTCTCACCATTTTTATCTCTCATGAATGTTCCTCTATTAAACGCAAAAGGAGAAATTATCGGTCAGTATGATATTCACTTAAAGCAAAAATCATCAGGCTTCATTTCCCAAATTACGATTGATTCAAAAGATAAAATGTTGGTTTTTAATGTTTTTCCAACCCCACGCCAAGCCTTGACAGCGTTTAAGTTAGGGCAAGTGGATCTTGTTTTAAATTTACCTTCAGAATATCAAATCGAGGCTGAGAAATACGGAAAAATCCAAAAGCAAATCGATTTCAACAGAATAGTCACCTTGATCTTCAATCAACAAGATCCAAATCTAAAAGAGAAAAATGTTAGACAGGGAATTGCGTATTCACTCAAAGACAAAAAGTTCGACCAAACAGAGGCGCTTACCACCATCAGTCCATCTTCTTGGGCCTTCAATCCTCTGGTCAAAACTTATCCATATAACCCGGTAAGAACTAAAGAGCTTATTAAGTCTCCGATCTCCCTAGAACTAGCCGCCACTCCAGAGTTACTTTCAATTGCCGAAAACATCAAGAACCAATTGAATTCGGATCAAATAAGTATCAGTACAAAGGTGGTTACCTCGACTCCCGATCAATTTCAGCTTCTCTTAACCACTTACAGCATACCTCAGGATCCTGACCAATATCGTGACTGGCACTCGACTCAAGCCACCAATATCGGTAGGGGACAGGATGAAAAAATTGACAAACTTCTCGAAGATGGCCGGGTCACTCAAGATCCCAAAGAAAGAAAAAAGATCTATTTTGATTTCCAAAAAACATTTTCCGAGGAGCTACCGGCACTCGTCCTTTACTACCCATCGGTTATTAATCTCGCCAGGAAAGAGGCCTACTTCAAGCTAATTGATACTGCAAAATAAGTTTTTGCTTGCAAAATTACTTTCGGAGATCGGAAGATTCCAAAGGGGACAGTCGTTGTGGACCCTGCAGGGATCGAACCTGCGACCTCCTCGATGTAAACGAGGCGCTCTAACCAACTGAGCTAAGAGTCCATGGGTAAATTATATCAACAGACTTCCCGTTTGGGATCAACTCTACACTACTAAAAGCCAAAATAATCGTCAACTAAACCCAGCCACAACCAAATGGAAAATTCGTATAAAGTCATAACTGTGCCGAGGAGAGGACTTGAACCTCCACAGGATTGCTCCCGCTACCACCTCAAGGTAGTGCGTCTACCATTTCGCCACCTCGGCAGAAAATATATGTAAATGTTTCGAAGTATATGAGCGGGAGACGATGTTCTATTTGAACCGCTTCTCCTGCAGATCCTTTCATATTTTACCAAGCTGATGGAGGTATATCAACCTGAGGAAAAGGAGGATTATTATGTATAAATCCGACCTTTTTGACGAAAAGACGTTCTACAAGGCCTTTTTAGCTGATCTTGGAGCTAGTCAGACAGAAGTAATAATCGAGAGCCCATTTGTTACCTCCAAGCGGATGAAAAC
>Ga0210053_1000567_pt1 | contig 36032 bp, 46 predicted proteins | sample CryGeymeta201512_FD_185467 | JGI IMG/M metagenome (GOLD analysis project Ga0210053, IMG submission 185467) | Groundwater microbial communities from Crystal Geyser aquifers in Utah, USA - Crystal Geyser metaG 2015-12 (SPAdes) (version 2) | ecosystem: Environmental > Aquatic > Deep subsurface >... | reverse complement strand
TTGATTTTTGCCGGGATCTAAACAAGAACCTGAACAGCAAGAAGTGCCGCAGGGTGTCTCACCTGAAGCACATTGAGGTAAAGTTGGGCAGTCATCATTATGCTTTACTAAACAGCTATCTGCCGTCTGTCCCCAACAGCAAGTATTTCCTATGCCACATTTATCTTGGCCAAAATTTTGACAATAGGCCTCGCATTTTCCGTTGTCTTGATCTTTGTTATAACATTTATCAGTACCCCAACAACAACTGCCATAACAATTATTTTCATCTAAATTTTGACAAAAACTTTGACATTCGCTTGCTCCTTGGCCATAACAAACGGTTGTCCCCCAACAGCAAAGGGAATCGTTCTCACAACTATTTTTATTCCCATCATATAGCCCGTTACAAAGACAATCAGCCTCCCGATGACAGCTTCCAGTCAAACAACACTTGCTTTCACAATCGCTCTCTTGTTGACAGGGTTTGCCTAGATCATTTGTCTTAAATTCCCAATTTAATTCTGCCGCCATTTTATTCTGGCAAAGATCTTCAATATTTTTAACGCTGACCCGATACCAGGTGAATGGCTCTAATAAATTATTTCCCTCAGGAGTTAGCTTGAAGCCGTCATTATTTATCTCAACCCTCCAAAATTCTTTACTTAGAGTGCTTACTATCTCGCCATTTTTCCCGCTGAGTTTGCTAACGCTGATATTTGCTTCAATTAATCGATTATCTTCGCCAACCACGGTTGAAGCGTCAATCGGCTCGGAAAAATTGGTTTCAATTTCTGTATAAATCGGGACATTCTCGCCTTCCGGAGATTTAGCGATCACCGTGGGCGGGACCGTGTCCACCGTGGCACCGGTAGTAAATTTCCATAAAAAATAAGTATCAGTTTCCAAACATCCGCCAGCCGCTTTACAAGCTTTAAGGTCTTGACCTGATTGATCTAAAATAGCCTTGGGTAGATAAGTTGAATAATTGGAATCAGCTTCAAATAAATTACCTTGTTTAAAAATAATCACATTATTTCTGACCAACCAATTTCCAGCCACCATTCCTCCTCCTTCTTTTTCAATTTTTAAATCGTTGACCGCTAAATTACTAATTTGATTAGCGTCAACCCAGTTATTAAAAATCGGTTCGACGTTAGAACATAAATAAACGCCTTTATGATAATCCTGTGTCCTTATTCCTTCGCCGACATCATGGCTCGTCACTATTTCTTTGACTTTAAAAGCAGTTGACGGCAAACCGCCTTGACCGCCTCCGCCCGGACCGCCAGGCCCTTCACCTCCCCCTCCGCTCAATCCAAGAGCCTGTTCTAAGGCGCCTAAGATGAAACTGGTGATGGCGTAAGAAAAAATAATAATCGCCAAACCAATTAAAGCGGCAATCATCATTTTTTTTGCTCTATTAATTTTTTCAGCTTCCCCGCCTGATCTCATCCAGAGAACGCCGGCGTAAATAATAATTAAAGCAAGGGCTAAGCCCGAAACACTAATTATTACTTTAACAATCCTGCCTAAAATAACTGGTAAGGGAGTGGCAGCTAAGCCGGCTACCGCGCCCATCTCCTCTAAGCCAACGCCCATCTCTGTTTGCGCTCGCAGATGGCAGGGAATAAAAAACAATCCAATGAGTATCGCAAGAGGCAATATTATTTTCGCCCTTTTAAACATTTTTTTAAATGTAAATTTTAAAATTGTTTATTGATTCAATTCTTCATCCACCATTTTTTTTACTCTTGCCCCGTCCGCTTTTCCTTTCACCTCCTTCATGACCGCGCCCATTAATTTTCCAAAATCAGACCTTTTACCAGCCCCGACCTCTTCCTTTATTTTCTTAACGAATTCGCGCAATTTCTCATCAGTCATTTGAGGCGGTAAATATTTTTCTAATATTTCCATTTCCTTTTTTTCAATTGAAACTAAATCTTCTCTTTTTCCTTTTTCAAACATTTCAATCGACTCTTTTCTTTTTTTAATTTCTCCCTTAAGCACTTCAACAATCACTTCGTCGTTAAGTTCCTGTTTCTTGGGCCTTAATTCGATCTCTTTGTTTTTACAAGCAGCAAGAAAAAGCCGCAAGGTTTTCACCTCTTCAGTTTGTCTCATTTTTAAGGCTTTTCTTAAGTCATCTTCTATTTTTTTGATCATAAGGTTGCTTCTCTCTTATTTTACCTATCTTTCTTAAATATTCAAGCCTTTTTCCAAATTTCTTCCTTTCTAAAGCTTCTTTTTTAATAACTCTTTTGCCCTTAGCTCTCCTTCTGAATAAACTTTCTTTATATCTCGTGACTAAATTGCTTCGCTTCACCTTTTCGCTGAAACGTTTTAAGAAAAGACTAATTGGTTCATTCTCTCTTCTTTTTAATTTTATAGCCATAATAATAGATTAAAATAAATAATATGAATATTGTTGACTACCTGCTCTTTTCTGTGGTTCTAAATCCCAAATATTTGCCAATCATTAAACGAGTGATTCCTTCTGCCGCCGGAACCGAACCAAAGGCAATCATTGTGATTGGAAAAAGAATCCATTGTAGTGTCATGCCTAAATAGCCAAGATAATGGCGCTTCTCTGGCTTGGACGGCAGGAGTAAAGTGGAAACGACAGCCATGGTGAAAAGGCCGACCATGGCTAAGGTCATCAACCAACTCAAAATAAATGGGGCATTGTAAACAACCGCGGCTTTTACGCCTTTTGAATGAGCAATAAAAACTGGCACATTACCTAAAAGTATTAAGAGAATTGGCACAGTCGCCCAGCTGCAAGAACCTTCAAATTGGGTAAAAAGCGGCTTTAATTTTTCTAAAAAAGGAATTTTTTTATTCTTTGGAAAATACCAAAGCATATAAGGAACATTTTCTACTCCGTAACCCCATCTTAAAATTTGCTTATATTGATTGACTATGGTTTTGAGAAAAGACCCCGCATAAACTGTATCCATTGATACAGGGGTGTATAAAGGGACAACCTGATAATCACCGTTGTAGTAAAGAAAACACTGGATAAAAATTCTTGAATCTTCGGTCACCACATCCTTCTCCCAAAAACCGACGTCAACCAAAGCCTTAAAACTCATTGAATGGCTGGAAAAAGTGAAATAAAGGTGCGATTTAGAAAGTTCGGTTAATAACCAAAAGGTCGTGCATCTAGCGACCACCCGAGTGAAAGCCGGCGACTGCCAGACATTATTATTGAAAACCGCCACTGGCTGATAAGAACAACGGGTCGGGTTTTCAACGGTTAAATATTTATAAGTCAAATGGGCTAAGTACTCTCTATGGACACAGGTGTCAATATCAAAATCTGAAACAATGATTTTTTCATACGGCAAACCAAGTTTGTCAATAATCTTTTTTACTTCTTTGCCTGCAAAATGAGTACTAGAGCCCTTGCCGGGAATTTCACCCTTTAAATTTTTTGGATGGACAAAAACAAAAAATTTAAAAAAATAATGAGCAAACTCCTTTTCAATCTGTTGGGCGATATTTAAAAAATTCTCTTTATCTCGCTCTTCACCGCATAAAGCGATAATAAACTTATCTTTCGGATAGTTGCTCTTCACTAAAGCTTCAAAAGTTGGTCTGACAATTTCTATCCCCTCCTTATAGGTTGGTAAAAAAAACAGATGAAAATGATCTTCCCAGCCTTTAATCTCCTTCACCTTTTGGAACCAATTTATTTCAATTGCTTTCTTATATCGCCGCCAAGAATAAGATAAAAGAGCGACCATATAAACCGATTTGATAAACCAATAAAAAGCAAAAATGATAATAAAATAGACGGCAAAAAGCGGTTTGAAGAAAGTAAAAAATAAAGCTAAGGCAAAGATTGACCAAATAACTATGCCTGGCAACATCTCGTAAAAACGATAAAGAGGAATTTTTTTAAGAGACAAATTATCCATATCTTCATCTAATTTTATCAAATATTAGATTTGAGTCAATAAAATAATGCGGGTCCGCCAGACCCGCCCAAGTTTAAGGTAGAGATAAATAATAAATCAAAGATTTTAAAACTTATTCTATGTATGCCAAAATATCTTTAAAAACTTTATTAATTGATTGTTCGCCATTGATTTCAATCATTTTCCGCTTCAGGTAATAATACCTGATAACTGGCAACGTTTTTTGGTAATATTGTTCCAATCTTTTTTCTATTACTTTTGATTTATCGTCTTCTCTTTGATAAATTTCTCCTCCGCATTTTGGACATTTCTTTACACCTGGTTTGAGTGTTTTACCTAAGATAAAAAAAGAATTGCATTTTTTGCAAATACGCCTTTTTGTCAGCCTTTTTAATGTCTCTTTTCTTGAAATCCAAATAAAAAAAGCATAAGTAATTTTTCTTTTATACGCTTTCAACGCCTTCTCAAAGGCCTTAATTTGTGATTCATCTCTGGGTATGCCATCAAAAACTACGCCTTTCTCTTTGGGGATATCTTCTAACCCTCTTCTTAAAATTTTAGTAATGGTTAGAGCGTCAACAATAAAGCCGCGATTAATTCGCGACGCGACATGTTTGCCTAAATCAGTGTTTTCTTTGGCTGTTTCACGCAAGAGTTTTCCTGTTTCAAAATATTCTAAATTAAACTTTTCAGCTAATAATTTAGCTTGCGTTCCCTTGCCTGCGCCTTGCGGACCGAGGATGATAAGATTCATTTTATAAATTATAAATTATAAATTTTTCCACCTTCGGTGGATCCGCCGTAGGCGGAAAATTTCTATTATATTCCCTCGTACTCATACATGGTAATTTGGGCGTCAATTTGGTCAAGAGTTTCTAGGACGACGGAGACTACGATCAGGACGGCCGCGCCGCCAACGACAAAAGGTGTTGTTTTGAAAACGCCTTGAACAATAATTGGCAAAATAGCGATTAAGCCCAAAAACAAAGCACCAGTAAACATTATTCTTTTACTTATTCCGTGGAGGAATTTTGAGGTTGGTTGCCCTGGTCTCAGGCCAGGAATAAAAGCTCCTTGCTTTTGCAAATTTTCTGCGATTTGTTCCGGATGGAAAATAATAGCCGTATAAAAATAAGTAAAAGCAACCACAAGAAAAAAATAAATAAGTCCGTAGATAGTCTGGTTTTGAAAGACGCTCATTAAATTTTTGCCCATTTTAGCCAGCCAGACAGTTCCAGATCGGCTCATAAACTGACCGATTAAACTAGGAAACATCACAATAGAAATAGCAAAAATGATTGGGATCATGCCAGCCTGATTTACTTTTAAAGGAAGATAAGTGTCCATTCCGCCATACATCTTGTTTCCTCGGATTTGCCTTGCATAGGTCACAGGAATATTTCTCTGAGCGCGTGCAATTAAAGCAACCGTGGCAATGGTCACCACGGCCAAAATTGATAAAACTAGCCAGTCAACAACCTGAGCGGCCGTAAACGAAACAACGGCTTTTTGAAGAGTAAGCGGCAGGGCATCCACAATTCCAGCGAAAATAAGCAGGGAAACTCCATTGCCAATTTTTCTTTCAGTAATCAAGTCACCTAACCAAACTAAAAACATGGTACCAGCAGTCATCACCAATATCGTAGAGAATATATCAAAAGAATGAGTAAGAGAAATGATTGGCGAGCTTCCTTGAGAAAAAAGTTTTATTATACTATATGCCTGAAGGAATGCCAAAGGAACAGTTAAAAAACGGGTATAATTTTCCATTTTTTGATAACCAGCCTGGCCTTCATGAGAAAGTTCCTCAAGAGCGGGAATAACCATGGTTAAAAGCTGTATAATAATAGAAGCAGTAATATAGGGACCTAAACCTAAGGCGACAACGGAAAAAGTTGACATTGCTCCGCCGGTCAGCAGGTTTAACATTCCTAACATTTGATTCCGAGCAAATAAATCCTTGAGGGCAACGAGATCAACGCCTGGCATTGGAATATGAGAACCTATCCTGAAAACCGCCAAAATAAAAAAAATAAATAAAATACTGTTTCTTAAAGGTCTAATGCGCCAAATTTGTTTGAATTTTCCAACAAAATTCATAAAAAATTAATCTTATTTTTTATTTTTTATTTTTTTATGTTTCTTGAATCCTCCTAACTTAGGCAAACTGCGACTCAAAATCCTCAGGCCTTTAATTTTTAATCCTTTTCTCCCTCCACTGCGAGATCTCTGTCCTTTAAGACCTCGGCCACAATAGCCTCCTTCCCCTGAAGCATTCCCCCGACCAAGGCGCTTCTTTGGATTTTTTGTTTTTACAGAAAGAAGATTTGATAAACTTAAAGTCATACCAATTTTTCTAAAGCTTTAAAAACTGCTTTTATAACATTAACTTTATTTTTTCCTCGGATTATTTTTCCTGTAGCATTCTTAACGCCACCTAAATTAAGGGCCACTCTGACTGGTCCGCCGGCTACTAAACCATGACCGATTCGGGCCGGTTTAATCAAAACTTCAACTGCTTTATATTTTGCCCTTATTTCAGAAGGAATGGTTTCGTTCACAATCGGAATTTTAATAATATTTTTTTGCGCCTGAACTACTGCTTTAGCAATAGCCCCAGCCACATCAATGCCTTTCGCCACCCCAAAACCTATCTGCCCATTAGCGTCACCAATTACCATCGTCGCCCTGAATCTTAATCTTTTACCGCCAGCCACTGTTCTTGACACCCGACGAAGGTCAATTAATTTTTGTTTGAATCTTTGTTCTTCTTGACTATTGGCAGTTCCTGAAAAATTTTTTTGTTTTCTTCCTTTAGCCATAATAAAATTTTAAAACACTAATCCTCCTTCTCTCGCACCGAGAGCTAACGACTCAATTCGACCGTGATATTTATAACCTCCTCTATCAAAAGCTATTTTTTTGATCTTTTTTTTCAAAGCCCGTTCGGCGATCAACTTACCTACTTGATAAGCCATTGAAATTTTTCTTGTCTTACCTTCCCCGAAATCGACTTTCTTCAGGTCAAAATCAGAAGCGGAAACCAGAGTCTCCCCCTTACTGTCATCTATTATTTGGGCATAGATATGGGAGGCAGAACGAAAAACTGAGAGCCTAGGATGAAGACTCCTTGCCATAATCTTTTTTCTGACTCTATAAGCTCTATTTTCTCTTTTTACCATTTAAATTTATAATTATTATGCTGTTGGCGCCACAACTTTTTTCATCGCCTTTTTTCTTATTTCTTCATCTTCATATTTAATTCCCTTTCCTTTATAAACATCAGGCTTTCTTAATTGTCTGATTCTCGCCGCTGTCTCTCCAACTAATTGTTTATCAATACCTTTTATGGTAATAGTTGCGCCTTTTTCTACCCCCGCTTTTATACCTGAAGGGATTTTAAACTTTACTGGGTGAGAAAAACCGATATTTAAAATTAAACTTCCTTCTTGAGGCACGAAGGCATTAAAACCAATGCCGACAAGTTGGAGTCTTTTTTCAAAGCCACGGGTCACTCCTTCTAACATGTTTTCAATCAATCTTGTTGCTGTTCCTTGCATCGCTTTTTCTTCTAAATTATTTTGATCCTCTATCTCTACTCTCAAATGACCATCATCTTTTTTTATTTTAATAAATTTAGGACACACATAATCTAATGCCCCAAGAAGGCCCTTGACTTTAATCTTTTCGTCAATAATTTCTATCTCAACATCCTTCGGAATGGAAATTGGTTTTTTACTAATTTTTCCCATATTTTTACTTTTAATTAATCTATTTTACAGACAATCTCTCCGCCAACCCCCTTTTCTCTGGCCTCTTGGTCAGTCATTAAACCGGAAGAAGTAGAAACAATAAGCAATCCACGACCACCTAAAAACGACTTTAATTCTTTTGCTTTCAAATAAACTCGCAGGCCTTCGCGCGAAATCATTTTTATCTGACAAATCGGAAAAAATCTTTTTTTGTCATATTTTAAAATAACTTTTATTTCCGTCGGGTTTATTTCTTCCTTTTTTATTTTTTTAGCTTTTACTTTTTCCATTTTCACTATTTCTACTTTTGCCACTAATTTGTTTGACTCTAAAATTTTAAAAATGGAAAAAACTAATTTAGAATATGGTAAAAAGACCTCTGATTTTTTAATTTTCAGGGCGTTACGTAAACGAGTTAAAGCATCAGCAACTTTATTCATGGATAAAATTAAATAATTAAAAATAAACGGATTAACGAATTACCAACTCGCCTTTTTTACTCCTGGCAATTCCCCTTTTTGTGCTAACTCTCTAAAACAAATTCGACAAAGCCCAAATTCACGCATATACCCTCGAGGTCTGCCGCAACGCCAACAACGCCGAACTATTCGGCTAGAATATTTTGGTTTTTTCAAGACTTTAACTACGAGTGATTTTTTGGCCATAGTCCTTAAATCAAAAATTATTTTTCTTTTGAACTAAAAGGCAAACCGCACAAATCAAAGAAGTCTTTCGCCCTCTTCTTGTCTCGAGCGTTAGTTACAATACTAACTCTTAACCCATGGACACAAGGCGCTTCAGCTGCGTTAATTTCTGGAAAAATTATTTGTTCTCTAAAGCCAAGAGATAAATTCCCTTGCTTGTCAATAGATTTCGGAGAGATACCTCTAAAATCACGAGTTCTAGACAAAACAATATTAATCAATTTATCGAGAAAATCGTACATTCTCTTTCGGCGCAAAGTAACTTTTAAGCCAACCGGCAGACCCTCTCTGATTTTAAAATTAGAAATTGATTTCTTGGCTAAAGTGGTGACTGGTTCCTGACCAGTGATTTGCCTCAAACTCTCCTTCAACCATTTTATATAATCAGAATTTTTTTCGCTTAAAGTGCGATTAATACCAACGCCCACCAGCACTTTTTCTATTTTGGGCACCATCATACTGTTCGTGAATCCATATTTCTCTTTGAATTTAGGGATTATCTCTTTTTGATATTTTTCGTAGAACATACCAAAATTATTTAATTTTTTAAGTATTTATACGCGAAAAAATTAACTATAATTTTGAGTACCCAGCACTTATTTTACTGTTGATATTCTGTTAAAATGAAGGGGCAAATTAGAACAAACTATTTATTTTAGACAGACATCATGAGTGAAATAAGTGCTCGGTAAAGGTTTTGTAGCCCCGCTAAGCGGGGACAAAGCCCTTTAGATAAGCTCGCGACATTTTTTACATTCCCGATGCTTTTCACCATTAGCTAAGATTCTATAACTTATACGCGTCGTTTGGTTACATTTAGGACAAACCAGCATCAGGTTTGATGTCTCAATAGGCATTGGAACCTTTATTTTTTGACCTTTCTCCCCCTCTCTTCTTGGTCTAACATGCTTGATCGCCAAATTTAAATTTTCTATTAAAACTTTGTTTATTTTAGGAAATATTCTTAAAACTCTGCCTCTTTTTCCCTTGTCATCACCAGTAATAATTTGAACTAAATCGTTTTTTTTAATCATAAAACTTCTGGGGCTAAAGATATTATTTTAGTAAAACCTTTCTCTTTCAATTCTCTGGCAACTGGTCCAAAAATTCTCGTTCCGATGGGCAGTTTTGTTTTTGGGTCAATAATAATCGCGGCATTATCATCAAAACGAATATAAATTCCGCTTGGCCGCCTGAACTCTTTTCTAGTCCTCGCCACAACTGCTTTTTTAATCTCGCTCTTTTTTACCATGCCCGACGGAGCAGCTTCTTTTATAACCACGGTGATTATATCGCCCGGTTTGGCCACGGATTTTTTTTCAGTAATATGAATACATTGAGCTTTCTTCGCTCCTGTATTATCAGCAAGATTTAACATTGTCCGGAATCTAATCATATTTATTGTTCTTTAAGAAATTATCTCAATTAAACGAAATTTTTTTTCGCGAGACATCGGCCGACAAGAAATAAATTTGATCATATTTCCAACCTTAGCTTCTCCTTTAGGGTCATGAACTTTATATTTTTTACTCACCCAATATTTCTTTCTATAAAGAGGGTGTTCTTTTTGCCGTTTAACTTCAGCAACAACGGTCTTTTGCATTTTATCAGAAATAACCACTCCTTGCAAAATTTGTTTGTTTATTTTCATAATTACAAATTTTTTAAAATTGTCTTGATTTGGGCTATTAATTTTTTAGTTTTTCTTATTTCCCTTACATTTTTTGATTGTTTAAGGGTTATAGAAAAACGTAAATTTCTTAATTTATCTTGAGACTCTTCAAGCAGTCTTTTCAGCTCCTCTTTTGTTTTTAATCTAATTTCCTTTGCTCTTAACATAGCTCATTATTAAAATATGGAATTTATACAAACTCCTTTATAAACTGAGTTTTAACGGGCAATTTATGAGAAGCTTGGCGGAGAATTTCACGAGCCATCGCTTCATCTACTCCTGTGACTTCAAAAATAATTGTTCCTTTTTTAATTGGCGCAACATAATGATCAACCGCTCCTTTCCCGCTACCCATCGGCGTTTCTGCTGATTTCGCTGTTACTGGCTTATCAGAAAAAATTCTCGCCCATAATTTACCTTTTCTTTTAAAACCATGGATTATCGTTCTCCGCGCCGCTTCAATCTGTCGCGAAGTAATCCAAAGGGTTTCAAGGGACCTTAAACCAAACCCTCCAAAACTTAGTTTCGTCCTTGAAGAAGCCATGCCTTTTTTGCGCCTTCTTCCTTTTTGCGCCTTTCTGTATTTTGTTTTACTCGGTGAAAGCATAAGAGAAAAACCAGATATAAAATATAAAAAATAAAAAATTTATTTTGAATTTTGCTGTCGCCTTTAGCGACTCCCCGTAGGGGCCTTTTTGACTTTTGAATTTATCTTGAACACTTCTCCTCTATAAATCCAGATTTTTACGCCGATTGCTCCATAAAGAGTTTGAGCTTTTCCGCTTGCATAATCAATGTCGGCCCGAATAGTAGTCAAGGGAAGTCTGCCCCATCTCATTTTTTCAGATCTGGCAATTTCTACACCATCAAGTCTACCTTTTATGATCACTTTGCCACCTTCTCCTCTGCCTGTTTTAATGTTAGTAATTGTTTTTTTTAAAACTCGACGATAAGAAACTCTTTTTTCTAAATCAGCGACTGCTTCCATTAAAAGCACTTGGGCTGAAAGATTAGGAGCTTTCTCTTCTATAATATTGATTTCTAAAGTTTCTCCTTTCTCTAAAAATTTTCCCACTATTCCCTTCTTTAATTTTTCTATATCAGTCCCCCCCCTACCAATAATCAAGCCTGGTTTGGGCGTATAAATAATTACTTTTGTTCGACCCACTTCGCGCTCAATTTCTATTTTTGAGTAACCGATATCTTTCAGTCTCTCGATTAAAAAATCTTTAATTTTTAAATCTTTAACTAAATTTTCTTTATATTGATGCTTTAAAGCAAACCATTTAGATGGCCATTCTTTTATTAAAGGCGTACGAAAAATTTTTGCGTTAGTTTTGTGCGTCATGCGCGCTTCGCTAATATAAAAAATAAATAATTACTTATCGCCTGCTTTTCTTCTGAATATTCTTCCGATAATCCCTCCTTTTTCTTTCCTTCTTAATCTATCAAGATTTTGTTTGTGACGGCCAGAAGCGACTCTTCTCACGTCAAAAACTCTTTTGGAAATCTCTGGTTCCTCCGGTTTTTTAAGTTTTTCCTCTTTAACCACTTTTGTCTCTTTTTTTACTTCTTCAACTATTGGCAACTCTTCAACTTTTTCTTTTTTAACAATCTCTTTTTTAATTTCTATACCGGGTTTCGTTTCCAAAATAATCGTTAGATGCGAAGTTCTCTTTCTAAAAGGAGTGGCAGAGCCTAAAGCTTTTGGGGTCCAACGTTTTAGCATTGGCCCCTCTCCTATCAAAACCTCTTTCACTATTAAATCTTGTGATGGTAAATTGAAATTATGCCTGGCGTTAGCGACCCCAGATTCTAAACTTTTAAGAAGGAACCTCCCCCCCTTTTTTGGTAAAAATTTTAGTTGATTTATCGCCTCTTCTACCTTTTTCCCCTTGATCAAAGAGACAATCGGCTGCATCTTTTTGCTGGAGGTTTTAAGATATTTCGTTGAAACTTTTATTTGCATAAAAAATTATATGAAGCCCTTTATTTTTTAGGCGTTGGACTTGGAGCTGGAGCGGAACTTGGAGCCGTTGATATGACGCCAGCTGCTGCAGAAGTTTTTTGTTTCTCACCCTGTTCTAATTCTCGCTGCATCCGACCACCATGTTTAACAAATTTTCGGGTTGGCGCAAATTCACCTAATCTACATCCAACCATGTCTTCAATAATAAGAACAGGGACGTGTTTCCTGCCGTCATGAACTTCAATGCTTAGACCAACCATTTCCGGTGTAATCTGCGACGATCGAGACCAGGTTTTAATTCTAATATCTTTACCGGCTTTAACTTGTTCAATTTTCTTTTGTAATTTGGGATCCACCCAAGGCCCTTTTTTAAGTGACCGTGCCATAAAATTAAATCAAAAAATATATATTATTTTCTGCCTTTCTTAAATCTCCTTTTTAATATATAAATATTCGTCCATTTTTTCTTTGTTCTTGTTTTCACGCCTAAAGCATGTTTGCCAGTCGGGGTCTTGGGATATTTGAGTCCGATAGGAGTATGTCCGCCGCCGCCGCCATGCGGATGATCAACAGGATTCATCGCTTTCCCCCTAACTGACGGACGTATTCCTCTATGGCGCATTCTGCCTGCTTTACCCCAACGCACTAAACGCCACTCGTCCCGACTAATCTCGCCAACACTCGCTAGGCAACTATCTCTCACTAATCTTATTTCTCCGCTTGGCATTTCTAGTTGCGTAAAACCGTTTTCGTGGACCTTAATAACCGCATGAGAACCAGCGCTTCTTGACAATCTTCCTCCCATGCCAGGGACTAATTCAATATTATGTATTAAAGTACCAGGAAAAATATATTTTAAAGGCATTCTATTTCCTGTTTTAACCTCAATTTGTTTCAAAGAACTTAAAATTGTGTCGCCAACCTTTATATCTTTAGGAGCTAAAATATACCTCCTCTCTCCATCATCAAAGCAAATAAGGGCGAGATAAGCTGTTCGACATGGATCATACTCTAATCTTTCTACTCTAGCCGGCACATCAAATTTATTCAATCTAAAATCTATTATTCTTAAAAGACGCTTTTCTCCTCCTCCTTTGTGTCTAACAGTGATTCTTCCGGCCCGTCTTCCCACATCTCTTTTTTTACCAAAAATTAATTTCTTACTTTTTCTACCTCTTCTTAGCACTTCTCTATCATAGGAAATACTTGCTTTTCTTAATCCGGGCGTAATTGGTCTATAAACTTTTAAAACCATAAGGTCAAAAATTTAAAATTTAGCTAATTCTATCTTATCCCCCTTTCTTAAATAAACAACGGCTTTTTTCCAATTTTTTGTTTGACCGACAAAGCGGCCCCAGCGAGTCTTCTTGCCTTTAATATTAATAATATTTATCTTTCTGGACCGAATCCCGTATCTCTCTTTGAATGCTTTACCTATCTCAATCTTATTAGAATTCTTATCAACTTCAAAAACATAACAATTTGAAGCTTGCTGCCCCACCGCTTTTTCGGACAGAATTGGTTTAATCAAATAATTTTTTGATTTCTTTAAAGCCATCTACATCTGTTAATAAATAATCAGCCTCAAGTATTTGATAAACATTTAATGATTTAATCGGCGTCATTTCAAAATAGGGGATATTTTTTGCCGCTCTTAAAAAAGAATCTTCTCTTTTTGACAAAGCGACTAAAATAGATCCTTTTCCAACCGGTAATATATTTTTTAAAAGATTTATTGCTTCTTTTGTTTTAGCTGCTGCTACAGAAAAATTTTCTAAAACAATAAAATGATTAGACTTTATTTTATCTCCTATGAGAATCTCAAGGGCTTTTCCTTTCGCTTTCTTATTGATTTTCTTTTCAAAATTTATTATATTTCTCGGACCAAAAGTAACTCCCCCTCCTCGCCATAAAGGAGAACGAATTGAGCCAGCCCTAGCTCTTCCTGTGCCTTTTTGCCGCCATGGTTTTCTCCCTCCGCCTCTCACTTCTCCCTTAGTTTTCGTATGAGCGATAGGTTTTCTTAAATTACTTAAATAGGCAACAATCGCGGCAGAAACCAGCTTTTTGTCAGAGGTAGTAATTTCGGCCAATTCTTTCATCTCTTCTTTGGCCACCACTTTTCCTTCCTGATTGTAAATATTTATTTGCATTTTTATTTATTTTGATTTATTGACATTATTTTAAGCAAACTGCCTCTTTTGCCTGGAACAGCTCCTTTTATATAAAGTAAATTTTTTTCCGGATCAATTTTAATAATTTTGAGATTTTTTAGAGTTATTCTTTGCCCCCCCATCCGACCAGCCATCCTCTTTCCTTTAAAAACTCTTTGCGGAGCAGTTGTTCCTATAGAACCGGATCGCCTTACATCATGCTTAGTTCCATGGCTTGTATTCTTGCCGTGAAAATGGTGCCTCTTTACCACTCCTTGGAACCCTTTGCCAATAGAGACGCCTTGTGCATTAATCAATTCTCCCTCGCGAAAAACATCGACCTTAACAATATCGCCTCGCTTAAATTTGAGAGCCTCCTCGGTCTTAAATTCTCTAATAAAACGAGGTTTAATCTCCAACTCTTTTAACTGTCCTTCAAGCGGTTTGGTAATTTTCTTTTTTTCTCCCAAAGACATTCTCACTGCCTCATAACCATTTTTTTCTTTGGTCTTTGAATCTAGGACAGTGCACGGTCCGGCTTTAATTACGGTCACTGGCATGACTTTATCATCCTGAAAAATTTGCGTCATTTGTTCTTTAAGTCCTAAAATAAAAGCCATACTATAAGAATTTAATGTTTATAAAGTAAAGAACTGGGTAGGCCCAGTTCTCTAACCCGCAACTAACCCCTTTTTAAAAAATTAATAATTTCGGCAAATCTGCCAATTGGCGGAAAAAATTAACATATTTTAATTAGAATATTTTTTATTTTTTCTCTTCTATTTTTCTTACATCTTTATCTCTATATCAACCCCGGCTGGTAGATGCAGTGTTCTTAACGCTTCCAGCGTCTCTGGCGTAAAATCAATAATGTCAATTAATCTCTTGTAAATTCTTTTTTCGAACTGTTCTCTAGCGTCTTTGTGAACAAAAGTTGAGCGCAAAACTGTATACATCTTTCTTTCAACAGGTAAATAAACGGGTCCAATCACTTTCGCCCCTGAGCTGTAGATCACTTCTAAAATATTTTTTAAAGCAACATCAAGAACGCGATGATCAAATGACCTTAATTTTATCCTTATTTTTGGTTTACTTAGATCATTTTTTTCTTCGCTCTTTTTCTTTTTAATCATATCGATAAAATCGCTAATCGTACAAATTTTATCACGAATGACTACGAATAAAAGATTTTAATTCGTTTGTAGTAATTAGAGATAATATTAGTATGATTCGTGATGACGTTATTTAATAATCTTAGTGACTACGCCGGCTCCCACTGTTTTTCCTCCCTCTCTGATAGCGAATTTTTGCTGTTCCTCCATGGCAATCGATTTTGTTAATTTAACTATAGATTTTAAGTTATCTCCAGGCATGGCCATCTCCACCCCCTCAGGCAAAGTAACTTCAGCTGTCACATCAGTGGTTCTGAAATAAGCCTGGGGTTTATAACCAGTGAAGAAAGGAGTATGTCTACCTCCTTCCTCTTTAGAAAGAATGTAAACTTGGGATTCAAATTCAGTGTGAGGAATGATGGAACCAGGTTTGGCTATCACCTGACCTCTTTCCACGTCTTCTTTTTTTTGCCCTCGTAAAAGAAGACCGACATTATCGCCGGCCTGAGCATAATCAAGTGACTTACGAAACATTTCAATGCCAGTAATCGTTGTTTTTTGCGTCGGCCTTAAGCCAACTATTTCTATTTCATCATTAACTTTAAGTTTTCCTCTTTCTACTCTGCCAGTGACAACCGTGCCTCGACCTTCAATAGAGAAGATATCCTCGACTGGCATTAAAAACGGCTTTTCTGTGTCTCTTTTTGGTTCCGGAATATAGCTGTCTACTGTCTCCAATAGCTTTAAAATTGGTTCGCATTCACCGCTTTGCAAGGCCTTAAGAGCTGAACCCTCAATGATCGGAGTTTCATCACCGGGAAATTGATATTTTTTTAGAAGATCCCTAATCTCTTCTTTAACTAAATCAATAAGTTCTTTATCTTCCACCATGTCTATTTTATTAAGAAAAACAACAATTGAAGGTACGCCTACTTGACGAGCCAAAAGAATATGTTCCCTGGTTTGCGGCATCACGCCATCAGGAGCGGAAACAACAAGAATAGCGCCATCCATTTGGGCTGCACCAGTAATCATATTTTTGATATAATCAGCGTGGCCAGGGCAATCAATCAGGGCGTAGTGCCTTTTAGGCGACTCAAATTCTACGTGAGCAAGAGCAATCGTAATTCCTCTCTCTTTTTCTTCCGGCGCATTATCAATTTGGTCAACTGATTTGTCTTCAGCCTTTCTTCCCGCCGCTTTGGAGCACTTTAGAATAGCTGCGGTTAAAGTAGTTTTGCCATGGTCAACATGACCAATAGTTCCAATGTTAACATGGGGTTTTTCTCTAAGAAATTTTTCTCTTTCTGCCATAAGCTTACTTAAATTAAAAATTAAAATATATGACTAATCAATTATATTATATAATCAAATTTGAGCAAGGGCTACTTTTCCACAACAGCGCTTTTTAAGCCGACAATCTGATTAGTAATATTCTCTGGCACTTTCTCGTACTTCAAAAATTCCATCGTGAATCCCCCTCTTCCTTCGGTCATCGAACGCAAATAAGTAATATAATTAAACATTGATCCAAGCGGCACTAAGGAATCAATAACTTTCATTCTTCCTCTGTCGCGCGTTCCTAAAATTTGCGCTCGTCTCGAATTCAAATCGCCTATTACCTCTCCTAAAAATTTTTCTGGTATTACTACTTCAACTTTCATAATCGGCTCAAGCAGAGCTGGTTTTGCTTTTAGAGCGCCATCTCTAATCGCCCTAGCCGCTGCAATTTTAAAAGCTGCTTCAGAAGAATCGACGTCGTGATAAGAACCATCAAAAACAGTTACCTTCATGTCAACCATGGGATAACCAGCTAAAGGACCTTCAGTCATTGCCTCAATTGTTCCTTTTTTAATAGCTGGAATAAATTCTTGAGGAATTGCTCCGCTCTTTATTTTATCAACAAACTCAAACCCTTGACCTCGCTCAACTGGTTCAAGTTGCAAAAAGCAATGTCCATATTGTCCCCGACCGCCTGATTGATGGATATATTTTCCTTCACTTTTTACTGACAGCGTAATAGTTTCTTTATAAGCAACTTGCGGCGCTCCTTTATTAACTTCTAATTTAAATTCGTTAAATAAGCGCTCAATAATAATATTTAATTGAAACTCGCCCATGCCGGAAATAATTATTTGCCCTGTCTCTTCGTCTACTTTGGTCTTAAAAGTTGGGTCTTCAGAAATGAGGCGCGACAGAGCTAGTCCCAATTTTTCCTGCTCTATCTTACTTTTCGGTTCAACAGCCATAGAAACAACCGGCTCCGGGAAAGTAATTCTTTCCAAAACAATAGGGGATTTTTCGTCACATAAAGTGTCGCCGGTGGTGGTATTTTTTAAACCAATGACCGCCACTATCTCGCCAGTGGCTGCTTCTTGCATCTCCTCCCGGTGATTAGCATACATTCTTAAAATTCTACTGACTCTTTCTTTTAATCCGGTCGTTGTGTTTAAGACATAAGAACCAGCTTCTATCTTTCCGCTATAAATCCTTAAATATGACAAACGACCAACAAAAGGATCCGTCGCTATTTTAAAAATTAAACCTGAAAATGATTCGTTATCAAGAGGTTCTCTTAATAATTTTTCCTCAGAACCAGGAATAAATCCTTCTGCCGCTCCTTTATCAAGCGGCGAAGGGAGATAAAAACAAATAGCGTCAAGTAAAGATTGAACTCCCTTATTTTTTAAAGAAGAACCAACTAAAATAGGAATTATTTTTGCTTTTATAACTGCCTGGCGCAAAACTTCTTTCAAGTCCTCAACGCGTAATTCTTCTCCTGCTAAATATTGGCGCATCAGGTCGTCACTGTGTTCAACAATCGCTTCTATTAACTCATGACGATATTTTTCTACTTCTTCTTTGTAGAGAAGAGGTACATCCTGTTCTTCAATTTCTTTGCCTAGATCGTCTTTATAAATTTTTGCTTTTCTAGTAAATAAATCAATTACTCCCTTGAAATTTGATTCTTTTCCGATAGGTAGCTCAATCGGATAGGCATTCTGATGCAGTCTCTCCCTGATTTGTCTCACAGTTTCAAAAAAATCAGCGCCTAAACGATCCATTTTATTAACATAGGCCACGAGGGGAACGGTGAACTTCTCTGCTTGGTGATAAACGGTTTCTGACTGCGACTCTACGCCAGACACGCCGTCAAAAATTAGAACTCCACTATCAAGCACCCGCAGAGATCTTTGAACCTCGGCGGTAAAATCAATATGGCCAGGTGTATCAATAATATTAATCTGACAAGTCTTATAATCTCTAGGAGTCCAAAAACAAGTCGTCGCGGCTGCGGTAATAGTTACGCCGTGTTCTTTTTCTTCTTTCATCCAGTCCATTTCTGCTTCTCCTTCGTGAACTTCACCAATTTTATGTTTTTTCCCGGTGTAAAACAAAATTCGCTCCGTCGTGGTCGTTTTCCCGGCATCAATATGAGCGATGATGCCAATGTTGCGAATTTGATCTAAATTATACTCTCTGGTCATAGGTTACAATTTGTGATATTAATGTCTCGTAAACCGAGCAAAGTGAGCAAAAGCTTTGTTCGCTTCTGCCATTCTATGGACATCTTCTTTCTTTTTGACAGCTGCGCCTTCGCCTTTTGAAGCATTTAAAATTTCTTCAACTAATTTTTCTGTCATTGGCTTCCCCTTTCTTGACTCTGCGGCGTTAATAATCCAGCGACAAGCTAGGGCATAACTCCTGGCCGGTGTGACTGGCGTAGGAATCTGAAAATTAGCACCTCCCACTCTTCTGCCCCTTACTTCAACAATCGGAGTCGCATTGCGGAGCGCCTCGTTAAATATTTCTAAAGGATCCTTTTTGGTCTGCTCTTTAATAGAATCTAAAGCTTTATAAAGTATTCTTTGCGCTAAACTTTTTTTCCCTCTTTGCATCAGGTAATTAATAAATTTAGCGATTTTCTCGCTTTGATATTTATCATCTCCGTTAATTTTTCTTTTCACTACTCTTTTATGACGCATATAAATAAATATTATTTTTCTCTTTTTGCTCCGTATAAAGACCTGCCTTGTTTTCTTCCCTCTACGCCAGTGGTATCATAAACTCCTCTCACCACATGATATCTTACGCCAGGCAAATCTTTTACTCGTCCGCCTCTCACCAAAACCACTGAATGTTCCTGTAGATTATGGCCGACTCCAGGAATATAAGCAGTCACCTCCATTCCATTAGACAATCTCACTCTGGCCACTTTCCGTAAAGCAGAATTCGGCTTTTTCGGCGTCATGGTTGTCACGTGCAAACAAATCCCTCTTAAAAATGGGCGCCCCACTTCTTCTTTTCTAGCGCTTCTTTTCAACACATTTAATGTTTTCTGCAAAGCAGGCGTCTTTGACTTCCTTTTAATTTTTTTTCTTCCTTGGGAGATTAATTGATTTATTGTTGGCATAAAAACAAAAAAATAAATTTTATTTCTTAATAATTTACTCTTAATAATTTACAATTATAAAGAATATCCTATTTTTTGTCAACCCCTTATCCGCCGCTCCTCTTTGAAACGTTGTAAACAATGCCGAAAGCAGCAGCGAAAGTACAAAAACTTGTTCCGCCATAGCTTAAAAAAGGAAGCGTTGTGCCGGTCAGAGGTAAAAGATTCAACATCCCGGAAACATTAATCAAAAATTGAACCATAAACCAAGAACCGATGCCAAAAGAAAGAAGCTTGCCAAATTTATCCTTTGATTTTAAAGCGATATCAAAAATCCGCAAAAAAATATAAACATATAAACCGATAACTAATAAGGTCAAAACGAAACCAAGCTCTTCGGCCATCACCGCAAAAATAGAATCACCAATGACTTCTGGCAAATAAAAATATTTTTGGATTGAATGACCCAGTACCCTGCCAAAAGAACCGCCGGCCCCAATAGCTAAAAGGGATTGGTTCACTTGATAACCAGCTTCAAGCGGCTTGGCAGTTGGATTAAAAAAGGTGGTAATTCGCGATAAATGATAAGGCGAAAAAAATGTTAAAATAACAAAAGAAATTATTCCTAAAAGTAAAAAGGCGATGAAGCGAGGGGTCGGAGCGCCAGCGACAAAATAAATGATTAAAGACAAAATCAATATAATGGCCGCTGTTCCATAATCAGGTTGTCTGATAATCAAGACCTCAATAATCAGAAATAAAATAATAAACGGAAAAAAATTTTTTTTAAAAACTTCTTTCTCATTCCCGGCAAACCAAGCAGACAAATAAATTATCAAACCTAATTTAACAATCTCCGAGGGTTGAAAAGAAATAAATTTTAAATTAATCCATTGAACCGCCGCGCCATGGGAGATGCCCAATCCTGGAATAAATAAAATAGAAAGAAAGGCAATCGACAAAACAAGAAATGGCAGAGCAAACTTTCTAAGAAGTTGATAATTAAAAGAAGAAAAGAAGAAAAAAAACAGAAGCCCAGGCAAATAGCCTGCGAGTAACTGGTGTTTAAGATAAAAATAGCAATCGTTAAATTTTTGACAGGCAATGGCAAAGCTTGCTGAGGTCAAAATGATTAAACCAATGCCTAATAGAACAAAAAAACAAAATAAAAAAGTATGATCGCCCTTCATAAAATATAAACAATTTTATAGTATCTGTTCTAAAAGAAATATGATCAAACCAGCCACTGCGCCAACGGCGTTTATTAACCAAAATCGCATCACCACCTTAGGTTCTGTCCAACCAAGAGCTTCAAAATGATGATGAATTGGGGTGGAAAGAAAAATCTTTTTCTTTCTAATTTTTTTTGACAAAACCTGGAGAATAACCGAAATAGATTCCCAGACCAAAACAATGCCGATAAGGGGTAAAAGAAAAAATTCGTTGGTCAACATCGCAATCACCCCTAAAACTACGCCGAGTGACATTGCCCCGGTATCGCCCATAAAAAATCTCGCCGGATAGATATTAAACCACAAAAAAGCCGTTAAAGAGCCGATGATAGCGCCACAAAAACAAGTTAAATCATATCTCCCCTGGAAGAAAGAAATAATTGCGTAAGCAAAAAAACAGATAAGGAGTATGCCGCCAGCTAAACCATCAAGACCGTCTGTTTCGTTTACCGAGAAAGAAGTGGCCACAATGACAAAAACAAAAACCAATATATACCAAAGGCCAATATTAAAATTTCCTATAAAAGGAATATGAACTAAGTCCCAATCAAGTTTAACATAAAACCAAAAGGCCCCCACAAGCGCGATAAAAGTATAAAGAAGCAAACGATGATGCATCCTCAGTCCGCCACCATTAGGACCTATCCCTTTTATATTTAAAAGATCATCAAATAATCCAACCAAAGCTGAAGCAATAAGTACGCCGAAGGGCAGAAGAGTTTCTTTCCTTGATAAAAAATTTAAAGACTTTAAAATATCCAAATTAAACAAACGAGATAAAAAATAAAATAATAAAGTGAGTATTGTCACCATCACCCAAATAAGAATCCCGGCAGAAGTTGGAGTCTCTCCCTTGTTTTTATGTAATTCAGAAAAAATAGGAGCCGCAGAGGGAGGCCTGATCCTCTTAACCAATTTATGCTTGTGCAAAAATTTATCAAGAAAAGGCGCCCAAATAAAACTTAGCCCGAAAGATAAGCCCAAAATAATAAGAAATCTAACGATGTAAAAAGTGAGATTCATACAGGGGAGGAAGTTTTCAAATTAAAATTACGGTAGTTAAAAGAATTATTTGAACAATTAAAGAAATATAAAATAATAATCCTGTCAAATTTTTCTTTTGTTGAAGATAAAGTTTAAAGCCTAAAATAAAATTAATGATAAAGATAATCAAACCATTGAGCGGAATTCTTAATAAATAAATCCAGGGGCCAATGCTGATTACGCCTAAAAAAAAATCACGTTGTAAAATTATATTTCCGCGAGTCTGGTGAAAATTAAAATAGATATAAAGCCAGAGAAAAAGATTTAAAGATAAAGATAAAAAAAGTAAAAACAGAAATTTTTTTTCTTTAAAAAATTGTATTTTGCGAATTTGAAACAAAGATTCTCTGAAAGTCATTGACAAAAATAAAACTTATTATATAATTATCTATAATTCTTATTTGTATTTCTATTTTTTATATTTATGGCTCACAAGAAAGCAGGCGGTTCTACTTCTTTAGGGAGAGAATCACAATCTAAAAGACTTGGAGTAAAAGTGGGAGAATATGAGCGCGTTAGACCAGGGATGATTTTAGTCAGACAAAGAGGAACTCACTTTTATCCAGGTTTAAACGTTAAACGAGGCAAAGATGATACGCTTTATGCTTTAACCGAAGGAAAAGTAAAATTTGAAAAAAGAAAAGTTAAAAGCTTTACTGGCCAATTTAAAAAAATCAGAAAAGTCAAGGTAATCAAAGATTAAGCGATTTAATCTCTTCAAGCGCTCTTTGGAGCTGCGGGTCTTTATCTTTGTCAAAATCTTCGAGAGAGAGCAGCACTTCTATGTCTGGTTTTATTCCGGAATCATTAATTAAAGTATTATTTGGCGTATACCAATAAGCAACTGTTAATTTAAGTCCTGAGCCATCCGAGTAAGTTTCCATTTCTTGGATAGACCCCTTGCCAAAAGTCGTTTCTCCTATGAGAACGGCTTTTTTATAATCCTTGAGGGCGCCGGCTAAAATTTCTGCGCCAGAAGCAGAGCCTTTATTAATCAAAATAATAGTTTTCAAGCTAGCGAACTCTCCTCTGCCGTTTGCCCGATATTCTTTTCTCTCTCCTTTAACATTTTCTGAAAAAGTCACTACGTCTTGACCTAACCAATAACCAGCTACATCAACGGCTGTTTCTAAATAACCACCTGGATTGTTTCTCAGATCAAATATTAAGGCTTTTGGCTTTGCTTTTAATATTTCTCCTGCTGCTTTTTTAAACTCTGACCAAGTATTATCGCTAAAATGAGAGATTTTCAGATAAACAACGCCGTTCTCCTTCTTCTCCCATTCAACTATTTTTATTTTTATCCTGTCTCTCACAACTTCAAAATCTTTTGGCAGGTCCCAGCCTTCTCGCCAGATAGTTAAAACTACTGAAGCCCCTTTTCTCCCACGAATCAAACTGGCTGCTTCCTCGGCCGACATACCAGCCGTACTTTTTTTGTCAATCGCATAAATTTTATCTCCCGGTTTAAATCCTGCCTTTTCTGCCGGCGTATCAGGTAAAGGAGCAATAATTGTTAAAACATCTTTTTTAATCCCGATCTCCATCCCTACTCCTTCAAACTCTCCCGACATTTCTTCTAAGAACTTAGACATTTCTTGCGGGTCAAAAAAAACTGAATATGGATCATTGAGGCTCCTGACCAGCCCTTTCAGGGCTCCGTAATAAAGAGCTTCTTCTTCAATCGGCTGTTTAATATAATTCTTTTTAATATATGTTTCTACTTGGCCGAACAGGCCTTCAAAACTATTTTTAGAGTAGTTGACAAAACCTTCCTTCTCCTGAATTTTTGAAAATATATTACGCTCAAGAAAAAAACCAGCTGCAAAAGCGAGAATAAAAATAATTAGACAATAAAAACTTGCCTTCCGCAAAGAAATCTGTTTATTTTTTTGTGAATTGATTTGTTCCATAATTAAAATAACCCCTTTTCGTAACCTAAATACTTATAAGCCTCTTTTGTCGCCTTTCTCCCGCGCGGCGTCCTTTCTAAAAAGCCAATCTGCAAAAGATATGGCTCATAAATATCTTCTAAAGAAAAAATGTCTTCATTTAAAGTAACAGAAAGATTTTTTAAACCGACCGGCCCGCCGTTAAATTTTTCAATGATCATCTTTAGGACTCTTCTATCTGTTTCTGTCAACCCCTTGTTGTCTATCTCAAACATTGAAAGCGCTTCGTCAACTAAATCTTTGTCAATTTTTCTTTTTTTAACCTGAGCAAAATCCCTGACCCTTTTTAAAAATCGATTGGCTACGCGCGGGGTGAAACGAGCCCTAATGGCAATTTCTTTTGTGGCTTCATTCTCAATCTCTATATTTAAAAGATAGGCAGAGCGCTTAACAATTTCTTCTATTTCTTGCAAGTTATAATAATTAAGCTGATAAAAAAACCCGAAACGATCGCGCAGCGGAGAAGAAAGTAAACTCGGCCTCGTCGTAGCGCCGATCAAAGTAAAGGACGATAAATTAAGCCTGAGTATTTTTGCTCCCGGTCCTTTGCCTAAAATTAAATCTAAACCGAATTCCTCCATTACCGGATAGAGGGCCTCTTCAATGATCCTGTTTAAACGGTGAATTTCATCAATAAAAAGAATATCATTTTTCTCTAAATTAGTCAAAATAGCTGCTAAATCAGCCACCCTCTGCAGGGCTGGACCAGAGGTCACTTTGATGTTCACCCCTTCTTCACGGGCAATAATATAAGAAAGAGAAGTTTTACCAAGCCCTGGCGCTCCAGAAAAAAGAAGGTGATCAATCGGCTCCCCTCGCTCTTTTGCTGCTTTTATAGAGATCAATAAACTTTCTTTAAGTTTTTTTTGGCCAACAAATTCATTCAAAGTTTTTGGCCTCAACATACTATCAGTTAACCGATCTTCCTCAACTTCTTCTCCGGCAATAATCAATTGAGATTTTTGTTTCATAGGTTCTTTTATCTATTTTTGACAATTTGGGCAATAAAACGTCCCTCTTCCTCCCAGGGCTATTCTTTTAACCCTTCCTTGGCATCCCCGACATTTTTCTCCTTCATGTCCATAAACTTTCAATTTTGACAAATACTCTCCTTTACGACCATAAGCATCAACATAAGAATCAGTTGATGTTCCTTTATATTTTATTGCTTCGCGTAAGATATTAATTAAACAATGATAGATTTTTTCTATTTTTTCATCTGTCAAATTCTTTACGGTCTTCGTTGGCAAAACGCCAGCACAAAAACAAGTTTCATTCGCGTAAACGTTCCCCACCCCAGCGATAAAACTTTGATCCATAAGTAAAGGTTTTATTTTTTGTTTTTCTTTTTTTCTTAATAGTTCTTTAAATTTAAAGGCACTAAAATTCTTTTCTAATGGTTCTGGTCCAAATTTTTCTTTTTTAAAAAAATCTTCTAAGTCAGGAGTTCTAATTAATTTAACAAAACCAAATTGACGCAGGTCATTATGAAGCAGGATGCTGCCGTCAGAAAAGTAATAAATGAGATGGGTATATTTTTGTTCTTCACCGGGAGCGGAAATATTTTCCTTTTTATCTTTGTATATAATTTGGCCGGTTAGCTTTAAATGAATAACCAGGCTATCTCCATTTTCCAAATGGATAATCAAAAGTTTAGCTCGTCTTATCACATCTTTAACTTTTGTTCCCCTAACCCGCGAAATAAATTCTTGACTTGTCAATCCTTTAATCATTTTCCCAAGTTTTACTTCTATCCCCTTGATTGTCTTGCCAATAATTTTTTCTTTGAGTTGATTTTTGATTGTTTCTACTTCTGGTAATTCAGGCATATTATCTAAAAATTACTTTTATAAAAATTCTTTTACCTATTTTAAAAATAGAGCCGCTTTTTTCAATTAAATAATCAGGGTTGCTAATTACGATTTGCCCTTGCCCTTCAATCAATTTTATTGCTTTCGAGGAAATAAGCCGTCTTGCCTCTGACTTGCTTTTAATTATTTTTTCTTTATTCAAAAGATCTATCAATTTAATCGGCCCCCTAGTAAAAATTTCTTTTACATCTTTGTCTGTCACGACTTTTTTGGCAAAAAGACGATTAAATTTTTCTTTCTCCTTTTTAGCAATTTCAGGGCTGAAAAGATTGGCCACAAGAATCGAAGCCAGGGCTTCTTTGACTTTCTTTGGATTATACCCCTTTCTCATCTCGTCTCTAATTTGCCGCCACTGTGAAAAAGAAAGATCGGTTAATAAATAAAAGTAATCTTTTAATAAATTATCCGGGATGGACATAATCTTACCAAAAACATCTTCTGAAGAATCGGCTAAAGAAATACAATTACCCAAACTTTTGCTCATCTTTCTTCCGTCTGTGCCCAAAAGAAGAGGCAGGGTTATGACCGCCTGCGGCTCCAGACCATACGCTTCCTCTATTTGTCTGCCGGCTAACATATTAAAAGTTTGGTCAGTGCCGCCTATTTCAATGTCAGATTTAAGTTCAACCGAATCATAGCCCTGTAAAAAGGGATATAAAAATTCCCTGATAGAGATTGGCTTATTTTCCTTGAAACGTTTGGCGAAATTATCTCTCTCAAGCATCCGTGAAACGGTCATCAAAGAAGTCAAGGATAAAAATTCGCTCAAAGGCATTTTTTTCAACCACTGGCTGTTATAAACAATTTTTACCGGCAAAATCTCTTTGTCTTTTGAAGATAAAGAGAGCGCTTTTCCAATCTGTCTCCTGAGTCCTTTGATATTTTCTTTGACTTCTTTTTCGGTCAATGGCTTTCTTTCTGCCGTCTTGTCTGAAGGATCGCCGATCTGAGCCGTGAGATCACCAATCAAAAAAACAATTTGGTGGCCTAAGCGCTGTAAGATTCTCAATTTTCTCAAAGAAATATAATGGCCCAAGTGCAAATAGTTTGAAGTTGGGTCAATGCCGTGTTTAATAACAAGCGGCTTTTTATTTTTAATTGATTTATCTATTTTGCGCGTCAAATCTTCTCGAGTAAAAACTTCAACGGTCTTCTCTAAAAATAAATCCTCTTGTCTCTCAACTATTTCTCTTTTTTCTGAAAGACCCTTGACTAACTCTTCCAACTTTTCATCAAAATTCATAAATTAAGAAATTAAATTTAAGCCTCTTCCTCGCTATGCAATTCGAAAGCCCACCATTCTTTTAAATCTTTAGGAAGATGCCCTTTCTCATGAGCTGCTTCAACCTCTCCGACAATCATTAAATGAACAACCATCTCTTCATTCTTCGCTTCTGGCGGCAATAATATACCGCCTCCTTTTGTTTGGCCGCAAATACCTCGCTTTGGTTTCCCGTCTTCATTTTTTTCTAGAATAACAGCTGGAAAATTGATGTGCTCCGCTGCCTCCTTGTCAAAAATGTTTTCTTTCATAGTTTTTTATTTTTAATTTGTATTTTATATATTTTATCTTTGATCTTTATGGGCTCGAGTCGATTCGAACGACCGACCTCTCCGATGTGAACGGAGCGCTCTAACCACTGAGCTACGAGCCCTTAAAATTTACGCCCCGCTTAAATTTTGAGTAATTTATCTTTAGTCATTAGAAAAAGCGAAGTTTTATCTAAATTGAGGTGGTCAGAGTATAAATTGGCATAATTACTGCCATGGCAATAAAGCCAACTACCAGCCCTAAAAAAATAATAATAAATGGCTCAAGCAAAGAAACGATATTGGCTAAAATTCTATCTGCTTCTAAGGCGTAAAAGTCGGACATTCGAGACAAAACTTCATCTAATTTACCAGTCCTTTCGCCTACTAACATTAAATGAGACAAGGACGAAGGGACGTCTTTTGATCTTAAAAAAACAGAGGCAATGGAATGACCTGCCTCTACTTCACGGGCAGTGTCTAAAATTGTTTTTCTATAAAGATTGCTCCCGACTACTTTGGCGGTAATCTCCAAGGCAGAAACAATGGGCAATCCTCCAACTAGTAAAGTAGAAAGACTGCGGGTAAAACGAGCTAAATAAATCATTTGGTTGAGGCTCCCTAAAACAGGCAACTTCAAAACAATTCTTTCTGCAATTAATTTCCCGCCACGAGTTCTATAAGAAACAAAAAAACCAATTATTAAAGCAGCGACAATAAAAATAAATCTTAAATAATTATGGGTAATAAATTCAGACAAAGCGACAACTAATCTTGTTGGACCTGGCAAACTGACTCCCGTTTCCTTTAAGACAGAAACTAAATTTGGCAGAACAATTGTCATCAACACAATAACGACAATAACTACTGCTATCAAAATAAAAATCGGATAGATCATGGCTCCGCCTAATCTTTTTTTTAAATTATAATCTTTTTCCTCTTCATCGGCTAAATAATTTAAAACCTCCTTCAATCTACCGGAGAGTTCGCCGGTCCTAATCATATTGACAAAAAATTCATCAAAAACATGAGGGTAACGAGCGAGGGCCGCAGAAAATGTTGCGCCACCGCGAACATCGTCAGCTACTTTCAAAAAAACATATTTCAAATATCTATTAGTTGTTTGGCCGGAAGAAATTTCTAGTGCTTCAACCAGAGGTAAGCCAGCAGAAATCATCATTGAAAGTTGACGATCAGCAAAAACTAAATCTTTTAGAGAGACATGTTTGGTAAGAAAAAATGGCTCGCCTTTACGTTTAACCATGCCAAAACTAGCCTCTTTTAAAGAAAGAATAATAAACCCTCGACGAGCTAGAGACTCAACTGCTTCCTCTTGGGATAGAGCCTCTACTGATCCATCAATTGTTTTTCCTCTTTCATTTTTAACAACGTAAGAAAAAAGCATAGATAACTAAAGTATAAAAGAAAAAGCCAGCTCCGTCAAGAGAAAAGCTGGTTTCAAATTTATTAGAAGCCTTATCAAAGACAGGAAAGTAACGATCGACCTTATTTTTTATGAGGTATCTTCCACCCACAGCTTCCGCTACGGGTGCCTTGTTACGACTTCGTCCCTATTATCGGTCCTATCTTTATCCCGCGAACGCGGGGTCTCGGATATTACCGACTCTCTTGACGTGACGGGCGGTGAGTACAAGACCTGAGAACGTATTCACCGTACCATAGCTGATATACGGTTACTAGCGATTTCAGCTTCATGAGGTCAGGTTTCAGACCTCAATCCGAACTGAGACCGGCTTTGATGGGATTAAGCTCCGTCTTACGACTTGGCTACCCTTTGTGCCGGCCATTGTATCATGTGTGTAGCCCAGGACATAAAGGCCGTGCGGATTTGGCGTCATCCTCTCCTTCCTCCGGTTTATCACCGGCAGTCTCCTTAAAATTTCTCCGACGAACGCCGGAGCAATTAAGGATAAGGGTTGCGCTCGTTGTCCTAATTAAAGGTACATTTCACAACACGAGCTGACGACAACCATGCAGCACCTGTTCTACTCGCCGATTTAACGGTCAGCCGATGTTTCCGTCGGCTTACTAGTAGAATGTCAAGTCCTGGTAAGGTTCCTCGTTTGTCGTCGAATTAAACCACATGATCCACCGCTTGTGCAGGTCCCCGTCTATTCCTTTGAGTTTTAGCCTTGCGGCCGTACTTCCCAGGCGGGATGCTTAACGCGTTAGCTTTTTTATAACGACACTGGAAGGGTCGACACTTCCAATATCTAGCATCCATCGTTTAGGGCGTGGACTACAAGGGTCATCTTGTAGATTTTATTTTGCTCCAATTACTTGGAGGATCGGACTATATCATCCCGCCTAAGTTTTGCCAAGCAAAATTTTGGCGGGTCCAGCGTTAGTGGAAATTTAAAAATTTCCACACTTAGTCTCTACGGGGTTCTCTCAAAAATTATTCAAGAAAACTTCCCACGGTATCACCTTCTCTTTATATTTTTATATATAAAGAACAGGCTTCACCGTTACAGCTGGATGCACACTCTGATGTTACCATCAAAGGGGACACCCTTTAACTACTCCGATATTTTTTCGGAGCTCATCGCTTCACCGAGAAAAGAATAACTCTCTGCGATGATTTAAGTATCTAATCCTTTTTGCTCCCCACGCTTTAGTGCCTCAGCGTCAGAACTGTTCTAGCAAGCTGCCTTCGCTTTTGGCGTTCTTATCGATATCAATGGATTTTACCCCTACACCGATAATTCCGCTTGCCTCTCCCAGTCTCTAGTCCAACCATCTCATTTACAATTCTTCGGTTAAGCCGAAGGATTTTATAAATGATGCATCAGACCGCCTACGCACCCTTTACGCCCAATAAATCCGGATAACGCTTGCCGCCCTCGTCTTACCGCGGCTGCTGGCACGAGGTTAGCAGCGACTTATTCCTAGGGTACTCTCGGAGGTGCTCCCCTAGAAAAACAGTTTACACCCCGAAGGGCTTCTTCCTGCACGCGGCGTCGCTCCTTCAGCCTTTCGGCCATTGAGGAAGATTCTTGACTGCAGCCTCCCATAGGAGTCTGGGCAGTGTCTCAGTCCCAGTGAGGCAGGTCGTGCTCTCACACCTGCTACCCGTCATTGGCTTGGTGGGCTATTACCCCGCCAACTACCTGATGGGACATAAGCTTCTCCTTATCCATTCCGACTTTTGATCGGACCTTTACTTCTTCAACAATTGTCAAAGAAGGCCATCAGATATTAGCTTAGCTTTCGCCAAGTTATGTCTGGGATAAGGGCAAATTACTTATGTTATACTCACCCGTTTGCCACTCGCCGATCTCCCTTGATGTAATCTCGTGAGATCGACTCGTTCGACTTGCATGCCTTAAACACGCCGCCAGCGTTCATCCTGAGCTAGGATCAAACTCTCAAAAAAGAAAGTTTGATTTAAAAATTAAAAGAAAGACGTATCTTTCCTGTCTTTGATAAAGCTTCTAAATTGTTTGTTTAATTGTTTTTGTTTAATTGTTAAAGAACAACTTTCTGTTTAATCTTTCAGATATTTAATTCGTTTTTGTCTCCATTCTTTAATTTTTTTGTGATCTCCTGAGAGGAGAATCTTCGGCACTAGGAGTTTCTTAATTTTACCAAGTCCGTCTTTGAAATTAAATTCAGCCGGTCTTGTGTATTGAGGATATTCACCGTTGCCTATTTTTTTCGAAAAACTTTCTTCTTCTAACGATTCGGCTTTAATTACTCCGGGGATCAATCTGACCACTGCATCAGTTATTATCATAGCTCCCAATTCTCCGCCTGTCAAGATATAAGGGCCAACAGAGATTTTTTCGTCAGCAAATTTTTCTACTCTTTTATCAAAGCCCTCATAATGTCCGCAAACTAAAATTAATTTTTTTAATTTAGAAAATCTCTCCGCTATTTTTTGATTAAAAAATTTCCCCGTTGGAGTTAATAAAACAATTTTTGACCTACATTTTTCCTGACTGCCTAGAGACAGATATTTTTTTATCGCCTTATAAAGGACGTCAACTTTTAAAATCATCCCCGGTCCTCCGCCGTATGGTCTTGAATCAACAGTCTTATGTTTATCAGTCGCCCAATTTCTTAAATTATAGGTTTTTATTTCAACAAGTTTCCTCTTCTCTGCGCGTCTCATGATTGAGGCATTGAAATAAGAATCAAATGACTCGGGGAAAATTGTTATAATATCAATTTTTAACATAATTGAAAACCGCCACCCAAAAAGGGTAGCGGTTTCCCTTCTAAGGTTAAATTAAAGCTTGAATTCTTCGCTCTCGCTTGCCGCGCTCTTTCTTAAACTACCTTCAGGTTCCTCAACTTTTAAGTTCACCCGGGCTCTATTTTTTAAGCCGATAATCCTGATAATGGTTCTAATGGCTCGAACTGTTGAGCCTTCTTTTCCGATTATCTGGCCCATATCCTCAGGGTTGACCTTCAAAGAAAGAAGAACGCCCATTTCATCAACCAGCCGATTAATTTTCACATCTTCTGGATGACTGGCAAGCGCCTTAACGATTGTTTCAAGGACTTCCTGGTCTTGCATTTTAGCCATATCTATAAAATTATTAATTTCTTTTCTTTTTCTGAAATCGACCTTTTTACCGTATTTCAGAATTCAATCTCTTCTTTTTAATTATTCTATTATATTATATAAAATTTTTAAAAAATGTCAAGCTTTCTTCTCTTCTTCTGCAGGTTCATCATTTTGGATTTTTTGAAACTTTCATTTTTGCCGCTTCAATTATTTTTTGATTAACAAGCAAATTATGAACCGAGGCGGTTGGCTGGGCGCCTTTTGATAACCAGTGCTTTATTCTTTCAATTTTAAGAGATGATTCCTTCAAGCGAGGATTATAAAATCCTAAATTTTCTAAAAAATCGCCAAAAGGATCTTTCGTTTTTTCTAAAACAATTATCCTAAAAAATGATTGATCCTTTTTCCCTTTACGACTAAATTTAATAGTTAGCATAGTTTCTTAAATTTATACGGCCATTATCTCTCTTTCTTTTCTCTGCCCAATTCCTAAAATTTCCGCCTCTTTTTCCAAAGTTAATTTATTTAATTCCTCAAGTAGACGATATTTTTCATCTTCAGAAATTTTTTTTATTTTTTCCTCGGCAACAATCTCCATTTTTATTTTATCACGAATCATTCTCAGTGATTTTCTGGCATTTTCTAATTTAGTTTTAAGAATTTTTAATAATTGATTTCTCGTCTCTTCGGTCAAAGGCGGGAAAGGAGCAAAAATTTTATTTTCGCGAATCGAAGAAGAAATTCCCAGGTCAGCTTGCGCGATAGTTCTTTCTATCTCTTTTAAAATATTTTTGTCCCAAGGTTCTATCACGATAGTCCTTGGCTCAAGGATTGAAAGACTGGCTAATTGTTCAATTGGCGTCATAACGCCGTAAGATTCAACTCTGAGATGCTTCAGGTAATCAGTGGTCACCCTATTTGTCCTGAGAGATTTAAGATCGTTAATTAAAAAATTAATGACTTTTATAAATTCTTCTTGAGCTTTTTTAATTAACTCGTTAGAAACCATAGGTTTGAGGCGTTTTTTGATAAATTAAATAAAGAATATTTGAATTGACCGGATCAATAGCTAGATCAGTAATTTTTTCTTTAGAGGGCAAAGACCTCGTTATCCAATTCGCCCCGCCATCAATGGTTTTGTATAAAGTTCTGCTTGAGATATAATAAATGACATTTGAGTTGAAGGGATCAATGGCTAAAGTGGGAATTTCCGCTTTGCCAGGCGAGGTCAAAAGTTTATAGGCAGACCAAGTTTTTCCACCATCACGTGTCAGAAGTAATCCATAACGATTAGCACTTATAAGGGCGTCTGCATAAGCGGGGACAAAAATAGCTTTGCTCGCGTCAAGACCGCCGGAAAAATCTTTTAAAGATTCCGCCAGAGAAAACCAATTTTTTCCTCCATCTTCTGATTTAAAAATACCTCCGCCATCACTTGAAACGTACAGAATATTTTGATTTTTAGGATTAATTAAAATTTGTTTAATCTTTCCTTTGAATTCGTAAACCGTGTTCCAGCCATAACCGGAGTTTTCACTTTTTAAGAGTCTTCCATCTGTGAGCCCGGCATAAATAATATTAGAAGAAAAAGGATTAATAACAAGCCTGGTTACCTCTGTTTTTTCTTTTGTCTCTAAATAAAGATTCTCAAATGCCCGACAACAGTTACCGCTTCTAAAAATTCTGTTCCCCACTGCGACGTAAACAATTGAGGGAGCAGTCGGGTGAGGGGCAATGGCGTTTACCGGCCCAGAAGGCAATTTCTCTATTTTCTGCCAGCTATCGCCAGCACTGGTGCTTAAAAAAAGTCCCTGATTTTTAGTGCCTAAATAAAGAGTGCCGCTGTCTTTGGGATCAGAAATTAAACAAAGAGCATCAACCAACCCTATGTTTTCTCCTCCTTTTAAACTCATTAAACTTACTTTCTGAAGCCAGTGTTCGCCGCGATCAACTGACTTAAAAATACCTCTTCCGCCGCCACCTCCAACCTGCACGCAACTCAAACCGGCAAAAAGAAGAAAAACAAGGACCAGTGATAAAAGAATTAATTTTTTTTTCATAATTTCTCTAAAAATTTGAGCTTAAAGCGAAAATTTTAGCTAGAAATTTGAAACTCCCGTGAAAATGGAGTCAGCCACCATTTCTTAACTCTATAGATAAATTTTGTCCCCTGAAGCGGCCTAAGGAGCGTAGGCTCTACGAGAAGTCGCTTCCTATTCGCGATGTTTGACGAGGTCCCGCTTATAGCGGGGCGAGGAGTTCGCGAGTTATATAAAGCGACGACGAGTAAAGCCGTTAAACGCGACGTCTAGACGCTGAAGGAGGCAAAATTTATCAAAGAACTACTGTTGCCCATCTGGTTAGCAATTACATGTTAATAATCAAATTTTCTACGGCTAATTGAGAATTGACATTATAATTAAGATAAAAAATAGTTTTTTTAATATTCCGGGCTTTCTCTACTAATTCACTGAAAGAATATTTTTGACTGATCTCTATAATTTTTTCTCCTGGAACTAAACAGGAACCAGGTAAGTGAAGTTTGGCGAAAATTATATCTCTTACTATTTGCAACCAAATTGAAAGAACTTTGACGTCTATTCCGAAAGCTAACTCAAGCTCAATGTCTTCTTTTTTTTCTAAAAATTTTATGAAACTAAGCGCCTGTTTTTTCACTGTTTCAAGTAAGTTTTCGTCTTTCAAATATTTTATCGCTAAACCTGGCCGGCCTAAAGATAAAGAATAAAATTTTTTTGCCTCGTAAGGGCTTAGCTCGTATTCTTTTTGCAAATAATTTTCTGTTTCTTTTAAAGATGGCAAAGAAAATCTTAAAATCTGGCAACGGGAACGAACCGTAGGTAAAATAGCTCTTAGGTCGTTAGTTATCAAAATAATAATTGAACTTTTAGACGTTTCTTCAAGGAGTTTAAGAAATGAGTTGGCTGCTTCTTTGGTTAATTTTTCTGCCTCTTCAATAATAATAATTTTATATCTTTTGGAAAAAGGTGTCAAGGCCAAGCGCCCTTTCAACTCCCGAATTTGATTGATGCCAATTTTTTCTTTTAAGGGCTTCACCTCTATAATATCAGGGTGAAACCTCTCCAAGACTTCAGTTTTAAATAAACATTTAAAGCAGGGTTTTTCTTGATAAACCAAACTGGCAGCAAAAGTTTTGGCTACCAATCTCTTGCCAATATGGTCTCCTCCCGCAAAAAGGTAGCTATGAGCGAGGTTATCTTTCGCAATGCTCTCTTCTAAGAATTTGATAATTTTTTGATGGCCAATGATGTTCATTGAATTTACGATATTTTAAACTTCTATCCAACCACTTTGAAAACGAAAATCTTAATTTTACGAAGGAAAAATTTTTAGGGTCTCCACAGCTGGCTAACCGAACAGCCCTACTGATAAATAGTGGCTGACCCCATTTACCCCATTCCCATTTACCCATTTACTATTGCTCGAAACATATCAAAAATTGGTATGGGTTATCGCAATTATAGTTCGTGCCGCTGGTCCACTGAGAAGTGGTATAATTCGCGAAGCCGAGGATGCCGTAGGCAGAATCGTTTTGCCAGTTTCCGCAGTTTGTCTCGGCTGATGTGCCGTCAGCGTTGGTCCCTGTCCAAGGGCCTCTGTTAATAGGACACTCTCCCCCGTTTTGGTCCATGCATATTCCGTGTTGCAGGCTACCATCTGTAAGATCGTCCCAGCTATTGACAACAACCGTGCAGTCAAGTAAGACATATTTGCCAGGCCAATGGTTAAGTCGGGTGGCCGCCGAGGTAGATGAATCTGAGAGCCAGGCTTTCCAAACACCGGCTAATCCCGCATCTGCGGCTGCTGTTTGACATTTTGTGTCAGCGCCTGAGAGACCACCTAGATTGCCGCCGCTCCAGCCACCATCAAGGGTGAAAACAAATTTTGTTTGATCCGCACCGCAAGGCCAAGAATAGCCGGGCATAGCTTGATCTAAATCATCGTCCATTAATTGAATTTGATCCGCTCCTTTATAAGCAAAAACTTCGTAATATTTAGAAGCGGTACCGCTGTCTTTAGCGGCTATTTCTTGCTGGTTAGCTGAGGATTCCATATAAGCAACCCCTTTATAAAGGGAGCCAGTAGCGTCTGATTGGTAATAATAATAAACATGGCTCTTGTCTAGAAGATTTTACCCGTTTTTCTTGAAAACGATCTTTGAAAGGTGTGGAT
>Ga0210053_1000538_pt1 | contig 36998 bp, 32 predicted proteins | sample CryGeymeta201512_FD_185467 | JGI IMG/M metagenome (GOLD analysis project Ga0210053, IMG submission 185467) | Groundwater microbial communities from Crystal Geyser aquifers in Utah, USA - Crystal Geyser metaG 2015-12 (SPAdes) (version 2) | ecosystem: Environmental > Aquatic > Deep subsurface >... | reverse complement strand
AAAGATAAGTTTCTGTTACATTTGAAAGAATCGCAATTCAGATGGAACAACAGAAAAAATATTTACAAATTATTACTAGAAAACTTTAGAGAAAAACCCTTCTAAAGTATCCTAGACCCTTCTAAATAACCTATCAATTCCTCGATATGAAGGATAAGAATCAGTATAAACAGTTGAGCCGGGAACGATATAGGCTTCAACAAAATCTAAGATGTCTGTACGGTAAACGTTAAATCCTTTTAAAATATGAAGAACAATCTGTTTGCTTTTGATCTCCTTGGCAGCAATAACAGCTCGTCCGCCCCAGCCTCCAAGGTAGACTTCATCCATTTGGATTGTCCCTTTAAGTTTTTCTTGACTATTGGGCAATTTAGTCCTTAAAAGATCAAACCAATGACGAACTGCTTTTTCAGATAATCCCGTAAGGCTCTGACTTTGTTTTACCGGTATAGCATTTACAAAACACCAAATAATTAACCAGATTGATCTTGGAGCTAGTTTGGCGTTCTTAAGATAAGTGTGGAAAAGTAAAGAGAATCTAAGATCACATCTTCTACATCAGTATCTTTCCTGATAACTAATAATCCTGAAAGAAGAACATTTTGGGCAGAAAATATTTCTGCCAAACAATATCTTTTTTACCAGTTTTTTAATCTGGCGGTTAGTGGGTATTTGAGGATTTATCATCCTCAAATGTTAGTGGAGTTTTGACAAGTGGGTGGGATTACCCTTTTATTTGCTGTTGATTTTAGAATTTTCTGGTGTATAATTATTTTCATCTTATGAAAAATTTGGCAATCAAATTTTATTTTTATTTTACCCGTCAATGCGGTGGTTAATTGATTTGTAAGATAAAAATAAATTAGCCCCGCGAAAGCGGGGATTTTTTGTATGGTTTGTTGCCAAATTGAAAATTTGGCTTACAAACCCTAAATCCTCCAAAGTTCGCTCTTTGTGACGACGAGCGAACCCGCCTGCCAATCGCCTTCGGCGATAGCCGATGGCGGGCAGGTAGCGAAGAGTTTAGTCACAAAGTAAGAACTGGAGGATGTTATAAGTATTATGGGCATAAAATCTAAATCGATTTCATTTTATTTCTATTTTTACCCCGAATAAGGCGGGAAATCATTTTAATGTTTTAAAACATTAAAAAACCAAACCCCGCCACAAGCGGGGTTTTTTATTAATTAATTTTTAATATCTTATGAAAAATTTAAAGCAAAAACGATTAAACAAAATACTTAATCCAAAAGACAGAAGAACGGTTATATTGCCGTTAGACCATGGTATTAGCGACGGGCCTATTGCGGGATTGATTGACATGAGAAACACACTAAAAAAGGCTATTGAAGGAGGTGTCGACACGATTATTATACATAAGGGGATATATAAGATATATCGCGACTTACTTATTAAAAAACCAGTAATGATTCATATTTCAGCATCAACAATGTTTGGTGAACCATTACGGAAAGTAATAGTGACCAGACCATCGGAAGTAATAGCGCTTGGCGCAATTGGAGTATCTATACATATAAATTTAGCGAATGAATTTGAACACGAAATGATCAGGGATTTGGGAATTATTTCCGGCGAATGTGAAGAGTTGGGCTTGCCACTGTTAGCCATGATTTATCCCAGAAATCGAATCAATAATAAAATTGTTACTTTTACCGATGTGGAGCACGTCAAACATGCGGCAAGATTGGGAGCAGAGTTAGGCGCAGATATTGTTAAGGTTCCTTACACTGGAGACTCTAAGTCATTTTCGGAAGTAGTTAGGGGATGTCCAATACCGGTGGTAATAGCCGGAGGCGCTAAAGGAGATGAAAAAACCATGCTTAAATCAATAGACGACTGTATAAAAGTAGGCGCGGCCGGAGTATCTGTTGGACGTAATGTCTTCCAACATGAAGATATGGTTGGCATGATCAAAAAAGTGAGAAAGATAGTGCATCAGCCTTAGTCCAATTAAAAATTATATTTTCAATTTATAACTATGAAACAATTTTGGTTCAAAATGAACAGGTGGAATCGGGAGATAGCGACCTCCGCTATTGAATCCGGTTTTCAGACTTTTTATTTACCGTCAAACTGTATTGATAAGATGAAAGAACTGGCAAAAGTTGTAATAATCGCAAATTCAGAAAAAGCCGATCTACAACTTGGTAAAGATGTGCTTGAAATCACAATCAATACAAAAGCGGATGAAAAAAAGGTAACAAGTTTACACGGGAAAATACCCGTAATACTCGATTACATCGACTGGACTATTATTCCCCTTGAAAATCTTATATCAAAAACTACTAATTTAATTCAATTAGTACATAGTCAAGACGAGGTTAAAACATCTTTAACAACTTTGGAAAGAGGCGCCGATGGTATTTTATTGGAAATAGAGGATAAAAATACTATTAAGAAGGTTGGTGAATTAATCACAAAATCACAAAATGAGAAATTAAAATTACAGGAAGCAGAAATTATTGAAACCGCCTCGATTGGAATGGGAGATAGAGTAATTATAGATACGGCTACAATTCTCAAGCCAGGTCAAGGATTGTTGATCGGAGACTCTTCTTCAATAATGTTTCTGGTTTATAACGAAAACGTTATTAACCCATACTGTGAGCCACGACCATTTAGAGTGAATGCCGGCGGGGTACACGCATATATCCGTATGCCGGGAAACCAGACGATGTATATATCTGAATTAAAAAGCGGAATGATTACTTTATTGGTGGATCCACGAGGTAATACCGAAGAAGCAATTATTGGTAGGGTAAAAATTGAAAAAAGACCGATGATGCTGATCAGGGCAAGAATGGCGGATAAAGAGTTTACATTAGTAATGCAAAACGCAGAAACCATTCGGTTAACTAAACCGAGCGGCGAGTTCATTTCTATAGTTAAGTTAAAACACGGTGATAAAGTATTGGCCAATGTTCAAGAAACCGCTATGGGTAGACATTTTGGTCAAGCAATTAAAGAAATTATTATCGAAAAATGAGAAACAAAAAAATTATTGTAAACAAATTAGGTGGCGTGATTATGGGTTCGGCCAAATTACTGGCATTGGCCAAGGTTGAAATTGTTCGTCAGATGAGTAAACACTGTCAACCGATAGTTGTAGTTTCTGCCCTACAAGGAGTGACCGATGATTTAGTGGCAATACTAAATAAATTAGATAGGTTAGTTAATTCAGGCATTGTTGACAGTAGTAAGACTCAATTTATCATTAACAAATTTATTGAGTGCCTTAGAAAAAAACATAGCGCTCTTGTTGAGCAACTTATAGTTGCAAAAGAAAATAATGAACTGGTTAAACATAGAATTATACAGATATTAAAAAAATTACGTCAAGATTTGGAAACGGTAACTGTCCGTGGTGCGCTTCCAGAACTACAGGATAGAGTACTTTCATTTGGTGAGAAATTAGCCAGCATTATTTTTAGTATATATTTAACAGATAATAAAATAAATGTAGAAAGTTTAACAAGCGAAGAAATTGGCATTATTACAAATGAAAATCATTTAGATGCTGAAATAGATTATACACTGGCAAAATCAAACATAATTCAAAAACTAAAAAAATGTACTGGAATACCGGTGATAACGGGATTTACAGGAATAACAATAAGTAAAAAAACCACTACTTTAGGGAGAGGTGGATCAGACGCCACTGCCTGTTTTATTGGTGCCGCTTTGTCAGCTAAAAAAATTATTCTTTGGAAAGATGTGCCAGGTGTTCTTTCCGCTGATCCAAACATTTTCCCAAACGCCAAAACATTAAAGTCTATCAATTATATGGAAGCTGAAAAATCGGGAAAAGTCATTTTTGATAAAGCAGTACAGTACTTAAAAATATCCAAGGTGCCAACAGAGGTTACATATATCAGGGACGCAAAAATAAAAACACAGATCGATGAGCAAACAAAAACCGAATTGGGGGCAATGCAATCAAAGTCTAAAATTCCAGTAGCAATATTAGGAGCAACAGGTATGGTTGGACAACGTCTTATATCTTTACTGGCTAATCACCCCCTATTTGAAGTAGCAGTTGTAGCGGCATCGGTCAATTCGGCTGGAAAAACATATAGAGAGGCGGTATTAAATAAATGGACGATCTCATCAACTATTCCAGATAAGGTAAAAGATATTATCGTTATGGAAGTTAATCGCGATAAAGAAAAAATAGCGCGTGTGGCAAAAATTGCATTTTCGGCCCTAGATATGGATAAAAACTTGATTAAGCGTCTTGAAATTGAATATGCTAGTTTAGGCGTGGCTGTAATTTCTAATAATTCAGCACATCGTTGGACTAAAGACATACCCATGATAATACCTGAAGTTAATTCAAGCCACACTAAACTTATTGATATTCAGAGAAGACAAAGAAAGTGGAAAACCGGATTGATTGCAGTTAAACCAAACTGTTCCATACAATCCTACGTTCCGGTGTTGGAAGCGTTAAAAAAATTTATGCCAACAAGGGTAATCATTACGACTTTACAAGCAATATCCGGCGCGGGGAAAACGTTTAAATCATGGCCGGAGATGCACGATAATATTATTCCATTTATTGGCGGCGAAGAAGAAAAATCTGAACAAGAGCCTATGAAAATATGGGGAAAAATAGTCAAAGATAAATTACGTTTAGCGACTTTGCCAAAAATCTCGGCGACCTGTATACGTGTTTCCATTTCTAATGGTCATATGGCGGCTGTATCAGTAAAATTTAAGAAAAATCCAACGAAACAAGACATAATTAATTCAATAATAAATTTCAAGAATCCTATTCGTAAATTTAATTTACCATCAGCCCCAAAAAATTTTATTGAATATATTGAAAAAAATGATAGGCCACAGCCAAAGTTAGATCGTGACAATCAAAAAGGAATGGGAATCACTGTTGGAAGAATACGCGAAGACAGTATACTGGATTGGAAGTTTATTGTTCTTTCTCATAATACTCTTCGTGGGGCTGCTGGTGGGGCCGTGCTTATGGCAGAATTATTAGTTCATGAAGGATATATTATATGAAACTTGTTGTCAAAAAAAGTAAAAATTTAAGAGGATTTATTGATATTCCTCCGGCAAAGTCTCATGGTTGGAGAATATTATTTTTGTCTGGATTAGCCAAAGGAAAATCAGAGATTGTTCGACCCAAAGAATCAAGTGATTGGTTTAGGGCGGTGGAAGGTATAAGACAATTTGGAGCAAAAATTCAAAAAATCGGTAAAAACTGGTTGGTCGAAGGCATAGGAAAACACATAAAAGTTCCTGATAATGTAATAGACTGCGGCAATTCCGGTCCGCTTTTGCGTTATTTTGGTATTTTGGCAGCGGTTTTATCAGACAAATATATAGTAATTACAGGAGATGAATCGTTAAGACATAATAGATTGGCAAAACCGGTCGTCGACGCCGTTAATCAACTTGGCGGTTGGAGTGTTTGTACGAAAGAAGATACTCATGCACCAATTATTATTAAAGGAAAGGTTGATGGAGGAAGATGTACGGTTGACGGCGCTGAATCACAAATTGTTTCTGCGCTGTTAATGGGTTGTTCTTTGTGTAAAAACGATACCGAAATTTTTGTTACTAATGTTGGTGAAAAGTCTTGGGTGAAGTTAACGATATCTTGGTTAAAAAAAGCAGGAATTAATATAGAAAACATTAATGGTCGTTACGATCATTATTTTGTTAAAGGAAGCCAACGACTAAAGCCTCTCGGAAAAGTAGTCGTTCCGGTTGATTGGCAGACAGCACCAACGGTTTTACTTGGAGGAATCTTAATTCCCGGATCAAAGATTACTATCAAAAATATTGACAATCAAGATGTTTGTCCTGACCGGTTGGTCGTGCCGTTTTTACAAAAAATGGGAGCAAATATTAAAGTTGAAAACAGCTCAATCACCGCCTGTTATTCGCCTAATTTAAAAGGAATTAAGGTTGATGCTAATGATTTTACCGACCAGTTTGTTCCTTTGGCTATTGCCGCAGCCTTCGCTCAAGGAGAGACCTTAATTTATAACAATGAAATACAACGTCATAAAGAGTGTGATCGGATCAGTGCCGTTGCCCGATCTTTAAACCAAATGGGAGTTGATGTAGTTGAGAAAAAAGACGGTCTGATAATAAACGGTAATGGCGGGACAGACCTTAAAGGAGCAGAGATTAACTGTCAGAAAGATCACCGGATGGTGATGAACTTTGCTATGGCCGGTATGAGAGCTAAAGGGAAAACGATTTTAAGCGATGCCGAGACATTGGAAAAATCTTTTAACGGTTTTTGCGATCAGTTAAAAATTCTCGGAGCTAATATATGGATAACTTAATACTCATTGGCTTAAAAAATTGTGGAAAAACAACTCTTGCAAGAAAAATATCAGATCATTTTAAGATGTATTTGATTAAAATTGATGATCTCATTGAAAAACAACACGCAAAAGATAAAAAAGAAAAACTAACCTTTAGAGAGATATTCAAAAAATGGGGCAAAGATTATTTTAGAAGTTTAGAAACAAGAATTTTAAAAGAAATCGAAAGAAATAAATTAAAAGAAATAGTAGTTGATTGCGGAGGAGGCGTGCCAATGAGAGAAGAAAATAGACAGATATTAAAAAAGATTGGCAAAGTTGTCTTTATAGATTTAGATAAAGAAATAAATTTTATAAGGATTATGAATAACGGCATTCCCGCCTTTTTTAAATATAAAAATGATCCAAAAAAATCATTTGTTGAGTATGAAAAAGAAAGGCGAGCTCTTTATGGAAAATTAGCCGACTATATTATTAGAATAAAAAACGAAAGTCCAGAAGAAATATTAAAAAAAATTATTAAATTAAAAATATTTAATGTATGAAAATATCAGCTAAAACAAAGTTTTGCATTATCATCGGCGATCCGGTTGATCATTCGCTGTCACCGGCTATGCATAACGCTGCTTATAAACATTTAGGTATTGATGGTAAATTTGTTTATTTAGGGAGTAATGTAAAAATTACGGACGTCAAAAAAATAGTTAAGGCGATGAGGGCAATGAATAATTTTCGCGGTTTAACTTGTACTATTCCTCACAAAATCGAGGTGATGAAATATTTAGACTGGGTTGACCCTGTGGCTGAAAAAATCGGCGCCGTCAATACCGTGGTCAATGATAACGGCAGATTAAAAGGCTACAACACTGATTGGTTGGGGGTAGTTAAACCATTAGAGAAAATAACCGGCCTTAAAGGAAAAAAAATCGCTGTTTTAGGTGCAGGAGGAGCGGCCCGAGCCGTTGTTTACGGTGTTTTGATTAAAGGAGCAAAGGTAAAAATTTTTAACCGGACCGAAGAAAAAGCGAAAAAATTAGCCGAAGAGTTCGGTTGCCAAGGGACCGGTTTAGACAGGGAAAAAGAAATTGCCGAGTTTGACATTATTATTAACGCCAGTCCGGTCGGAATGATGCCTAATGAAGACCAGACGCCAATAGCCACAACTTTAATTAATAAAAATCAAATTATTTTTGACATAGTTTATAAACCTTTTAAGACAAAGCTGTTGAGAGAAGCGGAGAAAAAAGGAGCAGTGGTTATTCCGGGGGTTGAGATGCTCCTTCACCAAGGGACGGCCCAGTTTGAGCTTTATACTAATTGCCAAGCGCCGGTTGATATTATGAAAAGAACATTATATAGAAAATTAAAAATTAAAAATTAAAAATGAAAAATTACAATTCAAAATTAAAAATTTGCACACCGGTAATTGGAAAAACATTAAATGAATTCTTAAAAAACCTTGATAAAGTTCAAGAGATTTCTGAAATGGTTGAGTTAAGAGTTGATTATATAAATAATTTAACCGAAAAAGATTTAAAAATAATTAGAGAACAAACAATAAAAGAGTCAATCTTTACCTGCCGGAAAAGAAGCGAAGGCGGATTATATCAAGGAGACGAGCGGTCAAGAATAAAAATCATCCGCCAGGCCTGTGGGCTGGGCTTTGACTATGTTGATATTGAACTGTCATCGATTAAATACTTTGACCTGCCGCTTGATGAAAAGAGTAAAATAATCTTATCGTTTCATAATTTTAAAAAAACACCGACGGTGACCGAGCTGCAGATTATTAGAAATAGAATGAGATTTTGCCGGCCTGATATTATGAAACTAGCCACCATGGTTAAAAAAGAAGAAGATATAAAAGTTTTGTTACGTTTGCTTTTGGAAAAAGAAAAAGATGAAAAAATGATTGTTCTGGGTATTGGCGAAAAAGGAAAGATAACGCGGATTTTAGGACCAATTATGGGTAATTATTTGACTTATGCCGCAACTGATTATGGTCAATCGACACAAGGACAGATTGATGTTTTTGATTTAAAAAAGATTTATAAATTTTTAACTTTTCATTTTTAATTTATTTATATGGCAGGAAATACATTTGGAACTTTGTTTCGGGTGACAACTTTTGGCGAATCCCATGGTGGGGTAGTTGGTTGTGTGGTAGATGGCTGCCCGCCTGGACTTAAAATCGCTAAAGAAGATATTCAAAAAGATCTAGATCGAAGAAAACCCGGGCAAAACTCAATTACAACACCCAGAAAAGAACAGGACGAAATTCATATTCTATCCGGAGTCTGTGACGGCGTGACGACAGGAGTGCCGATTATGCTTTTGGCGTGGAATCTTGATGCCCGGCCGCATGAATATATAAAACTAAAAAATATTTTTAGACCGGGTCATGCAGATTTTACATATCAGCAAAAATTCGGGATCAGGGATTGGCGGGGGAGCGGTCGGGCTTCGGCGAGAGAAACTTTGGCGCGAGTTGCGGCCGGCGCCATTGCCAAAAAATTTCTGAAAGAAAAATTGAATATCGAATTCATTGCCTATGTAGAACAAGTTGGCGAAATTAAAACAGAGATAGATTTTAATAAAGTCACCCTATTACAGATTGAATCAAATATTGTCCGTTGTCCTGACGAAAGAGCGGCAAAGAAGATGATTCAATTAATTAATCAATTAAAGCAAGAAGGCGATTCGGTTGGTGGCATTATCCGAGGAGTAATAAAAAATGTTCCGATAGGTTTGGGCGAGCCGGTTTTTGATAAATTATCCGCTGATTTAGGCAAAGCGATGTTGTCAATTCCGGCTGTCAAAGGATTTGAAATAGGCAGCGGGTTTGAAGGCGTAAAGATGAAGGGAAGCGAGCATAATGATGAATTTTTTGTTGACAGAAAAGAAACTATCAGGATGAGAACAAATAATTCCGGTGGCACCTTGGGCGGGATTTCCAACGGCGAGACGATTCATTTCCGAGTGGCGTTCAAACCGGTGTCAACTATTATGAAAAAACAAAAAACCGTTGATATTAATAAAAAAGAAGTAGAACTAGAAGCGTCCGGACGCCATGATCCTTGTGTATTGCCTAGAGCGGTGTCGATTGTTGAGGCGATGGCGGCCTTGGTAATTATGGATCATTATTTACGCCACAAGGCACAAAATTTATAAATTTGATAATTGAAAAGAAGGTGATAATTTATGACTGATCAAAATTTTCAACAACAATTAGCCGAGCATAGAAAAGAAATAGATCTATGTGATAAACAGATAATTGAGGCTTTGGCGAAAAGGATGGAAGTGGTAGAAAAAGTTGGTGTATTAAAAAAGCAACACAATGTTCCGCCGCTTGATCCGTCCCGCTGGCAACAAGTGGTAGAAACAAGAAAGGCTATGGCTCAACAATTAGGACTAAAGCCAGAGTTAGTCGGAGCAATCTGGGAGATTTTTCATCAATATGCTTTGGAACTAGAAGCAAAGGTTTAACTTATATTAATATGATGGAAAATATGAAAAAAATAGAATTTATTGGTAAATCTCAACACATTGCTATAATCGGTTACGGCCGATTCGGTAATCTATTGGAAAAGATTATTAGTTTAGTAAATCCTGAGATTCCGATTAAAATTTATTCTTTAAGTGAAAACCCGGATAATATTAAATTTTTTCCGCTTGAAAAAGTAGTTAAAAACGCCGGTTTGATCATACCGGCCGTACCGATTAATAAGTTCGAATCCGCGTGTCAAGCGGTCGCTCCTTATATACAACTAGGAGCGACTGTTGTTGAGGTGTGTTCAGTAATGGAACATCCGGTTAAGGTGATGAAAGATGTTTTTAAAAATAAACCTGATGTTAATTTAGTCGCCAGTCACCCGATGTTTGGTCCGGCTGCCTGGAAAAGAGGAGGAGAAAATTTATCAGCCTTGCAAAGATTAAAAATAGTTATTAATAATGTTCGCTGTCCGAAAGAAAAATACCAGCAAATCATAACGTTCTTAAGGCAATTGGGGCTGAATATTTTCGAACTTGAACCAGAAGAGCATGATAAATTAATGGCCAATTCGCAATTTTTTGTTCAACTAGTTAGACAAATTGCTGCTGACTTAGGGTTAGACAAAACAGCGGTTGATACACCAGCCGCCGCCAAGATATTTGAAGGAATTGAGCTGATGGGTAGTTCAAGGGAGTTGTTTTTAGATATGATTACCTTTAATCGTTTTGCCAAAGAGCTATTATTACAAATAAATTATACTTTGAACGAATTAGTTAAATCTTTGAACTAAACAAATTATAAATTAATTTATATTTATGAAAAAAATTTATTATCTAGGTCCGACCGGCTCTTATAGTTATTTAATTGCTAAAAAAATTTTTCCTGACGACGAATTAGTATCATGCGAAAGTTTTTTTCCAATTGTTAATAAAATATTAAAAGATAAAGATGCTCTGGGTGTTTTACCGATAGAGAACTCGACCACAAGTGATGTTTTTGAGAATGTAGACTATTTGTTTTCAAAAAATTTCACAATTGTTGAAGAGGCCTATTTTAAAATAAATCTGTATCTTGTTGGTTTGAAAAATAGCAGTTTAGAACAAATAAAAGAAGTCTATTCTCATCCTAAAGCCTTAGCCCAAAGCTCGAAATATATAGAAAAACATCATCTGACGATGTGTGAATCAAAAAGTACGGCTCATGGTAAAGATATCGTTCTGGCGGGAAATGATATAAAAAAAGCCTTTATTGGCAGTCGGGACTTGGCCCGCGATCCTAGATTGTTAATTTTATCTGAAAATATTGGCAATGCCAGAAATAATATGACCCGCTTTGTTGTTATTAAAAAATTTAATAAAGATGAGATCGAAGCAAAATCAAATCAAAAATTAACAATTATTTTTAAGTTACTTCATAAACCAGGTACTTTGGCAAATTTATTGACTAAGTTAACAGAGCTTAAAGTTAATCTGACCAAAATTGAATCCCGACCAATTCCGGGAAGCCAATGGGAATATTATTTTTTAGTTGATCTGGAAATTAATCCCGAAGATATTAAAACAGTAGAAAAAATTTTTACAGCTAATACTTTAATGGCAAAGAAGATTGGCGTTTATGAAAAAGGAAAAATTTATGAAAGTTAATTATAAAAAATATGAATATTAAATTGGCCAATAGAGTAAAGAAATTAATTGATCCGACGGTTGAAGATAGTTTAAAATTGGCCTCAAAGCCTGGAGTTATTTCATTAGCTGGTGGAATTCCTAATCCTGAGTTATTTCCTATTGAGGAAATTAATCTTTCGCTTAAAAAACTGTTGAAAAATGATGAAAAAAAAGTCCTCCAGTATAGTCAAACCGCCGGAATTTCTGAATTGAGAAAAATAATTGCCAGATACTATTCAAACAAATGGAAGAAAAAAATCTCTCTTGATGAAGTATTGATTACGACCGGTTCTCAACAGGCCTTAGATTTATTGGGAAAAGCTTTTTTGGAAAAAGGTGACTGTGTTATTACAGAAAACCCTACTTATTTTGTCGCTTTATCAGCTTTTAATGGCTATGAAGTTCAGTACAAAACCGTTCAGTTAAAAGAAAATAGTATTGATATTAAACAGTTGGAAAGTCATTTGATAGAGAAGAGAGAAAAAATAAAATTTATTTATAGTATTCCTACTTTTCAAAATCCATCAGGTAACTGTTGGTCGGAAGATGCTAGAAATAAAGTGATAAGGTTAATTAGTAAATATAAATGTTTGCTTATTGAAGACGATCCTTATAGCGAACTTTATTTTGGTAACGAGTCCCCAAAAAATCTAGTAGTTTATGATCATCGAGAATCTATTATTTATCTAGGAACTTTTTCTAAAACTTTTTGTCCAGGTTTGCGAATCGGTTATGTCATAGGTTCAAAGGAATTGATTAAAAAATTATCCTTGATTAAACAAGGAATGGATCTTCATAGTCCGACATTTTCACAATATTTAATATATGAATTTATAAAAAACGAACAGACGTTTAATATCCATCTTAATAAAATAAGACAATATTATAAAGAAAAATGTCAGTATATGATTTGGTGTCTCAATAAATATTTAAAAAATAAAGCCACTTGGACCAATCCTCAAGGAGGAATTTTCATTTGGTTGACGATTTCAGGAGTTGATTGTCGAGAGCTCTATCAAAAAGCTATTGTTTATGGATTAGCCTTTATGCCGGGTTATCCTTTTTATGCAAATCAACCACAACTTGATACGATTAGATTAACTTTTGCAACCGCGACTAATGAAGAGATTAAAAAAGGAATAATAATACTGAGAGATTTATTAAACAAAAAAGCATAAATGAGTATTTTCGGTTGTTTTTTGGGATTTTTTTGTGTATAATATTATTTACAATTTGGCAAAAGCGTTATAGGGCGAAGATACCTCGCCCAAGCTGAAAAGTCGAAAGAGAATAAAAGACTTAACTAGACTTTTCCGGGAGTTCCCGTCACAGAACTAGCGTGTGTCACAACGAAACGGAGCACGTCAACAATAAGCTATTATTGTTTACGTTTCCCCGCCACACGGCGGGTTTTTGTTAGGCAATAATAGAGATCAAGGTGGTACCGCCCGAAAGAGCCCTTGTTAGATCATCAGTTTTGGTGATTTGGCAAGGGTTTTTTTATGTGTCCGTTTCCGACGAAGTCGGAATTACGGACACAAATCCTTCCGAAGTGAAGTTTCGGCTGCGTGGACGTAGACCACGAGACGAACCTGAACGTAGGAGGATTGTTTTCCGCAGGTGGCAGAACGGCGATGCAACGGTCTGTAAAACCGTATCAAGCAGGTTCAACTCCTGCCCTGCGGACTATGATAGGAATAATTTTAGATACAATTTTAGTCTTTTTCGGAGGACTGGTCGGACTGAAACTAGGGAAAATCATTCCTGAAAGGGTTCATCATGGCTTAATGAATATTTTTGGAGTCATCGTGATATTTATAGGAATCCAAATGGCACTAGAAACCAAAAATTTAATCATTGTTTTTATTAGTTTGATAATTGGAGTAATATTTGGTGAATTAATTAATTTAGAAAGAAAAGTCAACTCAATCGTTTCTATAGTTTTAAAACGTTTTTTGAATAATCATAATAAATTATTAAGTGAAGCTTTAGTGACTTCTTTTCTGATTTTTTGTGGTGGCCCAATGACAATATTAGGAACAATAAAAGCAGGATTGTCAGGAGATAATCAAATTCTTTTCATTAAATCAATTCTAGACGGAGCGACCGCGATTCCTTTAGCCATGTCTTTAGGAGTTGGTGTCGTTGCCAGTACGCCTTTGGTTTTTTTCTTTCAACTTATACTTTTCATTTTGTCAGGTTTTCTAAAAAACATTTTAGTTCCATCAATAATAATAAAGATGACAGCTGTCGCCGGTTTAATTATCTTGACAATAGGATTAAATATTTTAGAGATTAAGAAGATAAAGACCATAAATATCTTACCGTCCGTAGTTTTTGTAATAATATTTCAAAGTTTAATAAATATTTTTGTTAAATAAAATTGATTAGCATTTATTTAAAAGTTTTATCTATAATAAATCATATGGATATAGAAGATCGTTTGAAATTAATCAAGGAGGTCGGGGAAGAAATTATCCAAGAAGATGAGTTAAAAAAGTTGCTGGAAAGCGGGGAGAAGCTGATTGCTTACGATGGATTTGAGCCGTCAGGACAGATTCATATTGCCCAAGGAATTCTTCGGGCTATTAATGTAAATAAAATGATTAAGGCTGGGGTGAAGTTTAAAATGCTTGTTGCTGACTGGCATGCAATGGCTAATAATAAAATGAGCGGAGATTTAGAAAAGATTAAAACCGTTGGAAAGTATTTTATTGAAGTCTGGCGGGCGAGCGGTATGGATTTAAAGAATGTCGAATTTGTCTGGGCTTCTGATCTGACAAAAAATCAAGACTATTGGCAGTTAGTCGTTCAAGTGGGAAGAACCAATGTTTTAAAAAGATTTGTCAGGACGGCCGAGATGATGGGTCGGGAAGAGTCTTTGGATAAACTGACAGGTGCTCATATTATCTATTCCTGTATGCAGGTTTCTGATATTTTTACCTTGGGAGCAAAAATTACTCAACTGGGAATGGATCAAAGGAAAATTAACATGCTTGCTAGAGAAATTGGCCCTTTGTTGGGATTTTGGAAACCAGTAGTTGTTTCTCACCATATGTTAATGGGCCTTTCCAGACTTCCAAACCTCACTCCCGGAGTGAGAGATAAAACGGCTCGAATAATTGAATTGAAGATGTCCAAGTCAAATCCTGATTCAGCTATTTTTATGACTGATACGAAAGAAGATATAGAAAGAAAAATAAATAAGGCTTATTGTCTTGAGGGAGATATTAAGGAAAATCCGATTCTTGAATATTATAAATATATTATTTTTGAGTCGTTTGACAGACTAAAAATTAATGAAGTAAAAATTGAGAGACCGGAGAAATGGGGAGGGAAGTTATGTGTTAGGAGTTATGAGGAACTGGAAAAACTTTTTGCTGAGAAAAAAGTCCATCCGATGGATTTAAAGGCGACTTTGTCCAAATTACTTGACCAGCTGATTGATCCGGTCAGACGCCATTTTCAGGAAAATTCCGAAGCAAAAAAACTATTAGAACAGGTTAAGAGTTTTCAGGTAACGAGGTAAAAAAGTTGACATTATATGAAGTCGATATTAAATTGTAAATGTTCAATCTAAAATATAAGATCTGTCATCTAGGATCTAAAAAAGGTGAAATCGTAACTCTTCTTACCTTGGGTCTGGTGGTTATTGGGGCAATCATAACTATTGGTTCGTCTTTTTTTGTCAACAAGAAAAAAAATATCGCCTCAAATCCGAGGGCATCAATGCCCTGTGAAGTAAATCAGTCGCACTGTTTATTGGAATGTGGAAGTTATTCTTTATGTAGTAGTTCATGTGCAAAACAATATAATGTTCCTGATGAGGGAACAGCTGACAGGATTTGTATTAGTGGACCAACTTCAACTCCAAAACCAGTAGTGCCAACAAATACTCCACCTATTCCAACATCTTCTTCCGACGGTTGTTTTTATCCAAATTCAAGAGAGTGCCAAGATGATTGTTCCGGGAGCTGTTCTATATGTACAGGTGGTAGATATAAATGCGTTACGAAAATAGTAATTCCAACACCAACAAAATCTTCAACTTCAAACTGTCCTTATACCTGTGAAAAATATGAATGCTCTTCCGGCTATATTCACGTGACCAATTATTCATGTTCCGGATTTGATACTGTCTGTTGTCAGAAGGGTTCAGTCGTCCCGACCAAGATTCCAACTTCTACTCCAAGACCAGTAGTGCCAACAAATACTCCACCTATTCCAACATCTTCTTCCGACGGTTGTTTTTATCCAAATTCAAGAGAGTGCCAAGATGATTGTTCCGGGAGCTGTTCTATATGTACAGGTGGTAGATATAAATGCGTTACGAAAATAGTAATTCCAACACCAACAAAATCAGTTAATGATCTTTTTAATAAAGACTGTCGTTGTATAAACGGATTCTGGAGTGGCGACGGTTGTGATGGCTGGCAAAGAGGAAAGTCATGTTTACCTGCAGGTCTATCTCAGTGTAAACAAAATAGTCAACGATGTAACAATGCCAGCGATACCAGTTGTTGTTCAGGATACTGTGTTCCTTCACCCTATGGATATTACTGCCAGTCAGCCGCCGATGTTGCCAAGGGATGTACGTCACTAACGATAAAATGTGACGGAAATTACTTGATGAAATGTGTTAACGGAGCCTGGGTCAAAGAAAAATTATGCGGCAGCTGTCAAGCAACTTTATTGGGAGTGAAATGTGTAGAAACAGATACTAGAGGAGCGGTTCAAACGTCATCAACCATTAATGGAAGTTTCTGTACAACCAGAGATGGTTGGCCCGGGACCTGCACTCTTTCCAGTAATTGCAATTCTATCAAGTCAGGAATCGCTTGGGACAATAATGTAACAGTATGTCAATCATCGGGTCCTCCTTATTATGGCTGTTGTGGAATAAAACCAAATGATGATTGTTTTCAGAAAGGATCAGTTCAGGTTAAAGGAGAAAAATGTTTTGCCTGTTATCTAACAGATAAAACACCGGGAAAGATGATTGAAGTCTCATCCAGTTCTTGTCAGAAAATTGCTTTGGGACAAATAACAAGTATGAATCCAGCTGAGATTCAACTCAATGCAGCATCGACCGAGGATCAATATCGACTCCGTCAAAACGCTTTTGATAATTATGAAAGTTTACATAATGTTCCTGTTGGAGAAAAAGCAGCCGCATGGCTTATGGAGCAGGCAGATTCCCTGACATACTATACTTTTGGACAGCTGCCAAAGCTTTTTGGGGGAAAAGCAGAAAGTTCGATGGGTAATTATTATGTAGCTCAATATCAAGCTGGTGTTGCTGCCGAAGCGGCAGGAATAACAAGAAAAGTCACTGTCGGTCAGGCCTTGACAACCGGCGTCATCGGCGGTTATCAATATGCCAACAATATGCTGCTTGGGCTTCCTGATGGTGCTTTAAATTTAGTTACCGGAGGAAGAACAAGAAATTGGGAAGCAAATATTCTTACTACTTTATATGGCGCTAATGAAGCGGCGGCGGCGGCAAAAACAATACAGGCAGGCAGCGATATAACTAATATTGTGGCAATTTTAGTTCCTGTAGGAAAAGGTCTATCCGCTGCCGGCGGTAAGATGACAACGACTGCTACCAGACTTGAACAGGCCGGTCAGACCGGAGTTCGTTCTGCTCTTTTAAGGGGCGGTGGAAGAATTACGTCAGTAGCCGGCGAGGGTTTTCAGATAATCTCTCCGGAAACCTGGGCAGCTGGATTTATTAAATCCGCCCCGGTAACAACATTTTTAGAACAATCCGCTGTTAATTTGGGTCGTTTAAGACCTGTAGTTGCTGCCTCAACTAGAGTAACAGAAGTTGCCGGCAGTCTGACTGGAAAGTTAGCGACGACCTTCCCTAGAACATTTGAGGTAATTAGTACAGCTGGAAAAACAACTAAAACAATTGGTACAAAAGTTGTCGATTTATTTCTTCCTCGATCAGCCTTAACTTATACGCCTGAAGAGGCAGCCAAATATTTAGTCCGTGATCTAGATCTTGGAATTGTTCAGCCTGATGACGTCGTCAATCGATTAGCAGCAAGATATCGGCAGTCATTTGTCAACTCAAACCAAATCAATAATTTTGTTAATAAGCTTGAAGATACGGGAATCGATGAAAAGTTAATACCTCAGATAAAAAACAATATTATTATAGACTTGCAACAAAAGTTAGCAGAAAGAGCGGTAAAGCAGACTGTTGGCGACCGGTTAGTATCTTTTTTTAAACCGGATGCAGATGAAATAAAAGTGATAAGTGATCTTCACTCTGATTGGAGCAATGCTCAAATAAGATTGGCGGCCGCAGGTTTCATCGACCCGGCAACCGGTAAAGCAAAGAATATTGTTGGTGTAATTTTAGGAGATTACTTTGGTAAAACCACAACAGAATTAGTGGAATATTCAACAACACCCGGATATGATCTTTTAAGAAATGCTATTGATTTACAAGAACAGACCGGTGGTAAGATTGTTGCTTTGGCAGGCAACTGGGAGCCGCGTACCGCCTATGCAATTCGATTGCAGAAACTAAGTCAAGCAGTTGAAGAAGCGGTAAGCCGGGGTGATGAAACTTATCTTCGAGCTCTCCTTAAAGATAATGGATTTAAAGACGCTCAAGCTTTAAACGACGAAATAAGAAACTTTTTAAAGTTGGATACTAAGGGACCAATGGCTTTATCTCAAGCTGAAATTGTGTCTTTAGCCAATAAAAATAAAGAAGTAGGAGCGTTGATGGGTAAGTTAAAAATAATTACAAGGATGCCTGACGGGTCTGTTTTTCAGCATGTTGATGATGCAGAACTGCTTCGTTATATTTTTAACTCCGTAGAAGAAATCGATGGATTAGCTTTAAGTCCCGAATCTAAAGCAGCGCTTCAAGAAATTTTCAGTTCCCGAGGGAATGGAAAAACTTATCTTACTGCCGATCAGGTAAGAGAAATTAATCTTGCTGCGAAACAACTTGGTTTAAGTAGCGACGCATTAATGGAAAAGATCAATCAAAATACCGCAAAAATTCTTGAAGACGGACTGACACAGTTAAATGATCCGCTGGCTAAAACGAATTTACTCAATCTTGAAAGAGATATGTCAAAAGATCTAGCATTTTATAATTCGCCGGATGTCCTGGTAGAATATTCTAATATTTTTAGTCAAAATGGAGATTTTCGTTTAGCGACTGGTCATTCGCCAATTGACACAATAGCAAATTTATTGGGAAACGGTAATCAAGAGTCATCTCAATTTGTCAGGCTAGCAGACGGTGTTTATATATTAAAAGACAGTCCAAACATTTCTATCTATGGAACTGATGTTAGATTGTCCGAAGGAATGAGAGTAAATAATCCAATAACACTACAAAACCCTAATGGATTTCTCAAAGTACTTAACGGGCTTATGCAAGTTAATAGTGACACAGTCAAAAGTGATATATTATCAGGGCCGATAAGAGTGGTTACCAATCCCTATGACCCAGCCTATTTAATATTGTCAAAAGTTAGAAATTTATGGCTCTTGAATAAACAATAATATTTTAAAATTTAAATTGAAAGAGTTGAAATTTATTACAAATTAATTTATTATGATTTTATGATTGAACTTGGAGAAGGTCTAAAAGCAAAAGTCGAAGCGCCAAGACCGGTCATTATGGTAACAAATCCTTCAGTTGAACTTACAACTGCTCAAAAAGAAACCGTCAGTCAAATGGAACCAAAAATTTCTCAATTTGTCAGTAAGCATTTACACAAAGACTATTATCTACTGGAAAAATTTCAATTATCGAGGAAAAAGATTGTTCCTGAGGTAACAACGATGACGCCAGAGTTAGCGAGAGAAATTATGCGGTACATGGGTATTAAATTAGAGAGCGATGCGGCCTGTCTTAAAGCTTATGATATTCTTAGTATTACGGCTAACTTTAATGGAATTTGGAAAGAAAAACCACCACCTGCTGCCGAACAGCAGAAATTAATCCAACAACGAGTTAACTCTTTAGCCAATTATTCTTATGATTCTCATATGAGTAAGGCTGAAAATATTGAGGAATTAAATAGAGTATTAACAGTTTTAAATAGTTTATAATTAATTATTATGGAAAATAAACCAACTCCTTATTTACAGTTGTTAAAAATATCGGTTGTGTTTATTTTAACCTGGCTGATCGGCAGCGGGTTATACTTTCTTACTTTTAAAATTTTTGCTTTTAGCAGTCTCAACACCTTGACTTCGATTTTTTTTCTGTTTTTACTCAGTCTCGCCTTAAAAATAAATTATCAAAGCCCGGTTTTTTTACTAGATATTGTTTTGGCGACGTTTTATTCGTTTTTTTATCCTTTTGGCCAGGCGATGTTAATCATTTTGGTTCTGGTTTTGGCACAGAAAATATTGAAAATTGTTTGAGATATTTACACCGATGAATATTCTTAAAAATATTGGGTTAATAATAATTTCTTTATTGATTGCTAATATCGTTTCTGCTTTTCTTTTAGGAGTTTTGATGATGATCGGCGGTAATATCAGTGTCGTTGGCCTAAATCAAATTAATTTTGATCCTCTTATTACGATCGCCTATATTTTGCTTTATTATTCTATTAACAGTTTTTATCAACCAGCTAGAAAATCCCAACTTTTTCTTTTCCTTTTTACCTTGTTTCTTTCCTTCACGGTAAACTTCATCCAAGGAGCCATCTTTTTGGTACTTGTCTACTTCTTGTTAAGTAAATTTAAGTTGATATAAAGGATTTTAAAAACCACTTTGTCCAAATTACTTGATCAGTTAATTGAACCGGTCCGACGCCATTTTGAAGAAAATCAGGAAGCAAAAGCACTACTTGAAAAAATTAAAGGTTTTCAAGTCACTAGGTAATCGGAGGTTGTAATTTTACTTCTTTTTCTTCTTTTTCTTGTCAACCGGACGTAGATTCTGGACAAGCCAGAATGACGTTTTCCAGTTGACAAGTAAATAATTTTCTATTATTATAGAAAATAACCGTAAGAATTATTAGTTAAAATAGAAAATTATGTTAAAAATCGAATATATCTGGAGGGAGCTTTTATATCGAAGTATTGAAAAAAATCACCCGGATTTTACCATTACCGAGCTTGCTAAAACATTTAACCTGTCGACCAGCGTCGTTTCCCATGCCCTTTTTCCCTTAAAAGAATTAGGAATAGTTAGTATTAAAAAAAAAGTTTCCAAAGTAATTGATACAGAAAGGTTGTTATTTTTCTGGGCCACAAGACGTAATCTGAAAAAAGAATTAATCTATTCTACATATAATTTTCTTCCAGTTCAGGAAAGGGAAGCGTCAATGCCTTCTAAAGTCATACCAACTGCTTACAGCGCCTTCAGGATGTATTTTGGCAACCCACCAGCTGACTACGAAAACATCTATTTTTATGTAAAAAATGTTTCCGCAGTCGAAAAAAGATTTCCCAAATCAACCAAAAAAAATCAAGACAATTTATTTATTTTAAAACCCGATCAATTTTTAAGAAGGTATAAAAGAATTCCTTTAGCTCAGATTTTTGCTGATCTTTGGAATCTACCCGAATGGTATGCTAAAGATTTCTCCGACGCCATTTTACTAAAAATTAAAGAAAAAATTGGTTTATGAATAGTTTTTATCAGAGTATTGTGACGGAAAAAAGTTGGAAAATGTTACAGATGTTAAAAAAAGACATAGATTTTATCCTCATTGGTGGTTGGGCGGTTTATCTTTATACAAAAACTCTCAAGTCAAAAGATATAGATATAATTGTTGATTATCAAGAGCTGGACAAAATAAAGAAAAACTTTCAATTAATAAAAAACGACCGGTTAAGAAAATATGAGATTAAAAAAGAAGGGATTGATATTGATATTTATCTACCATATTTTTCAGATTTAGGGTTACCGGTTGGAAAATTAATAAAACATCAGGATAAAAATCAAGGATTTACGATTCTTAAGAAAGAGATTTTATTATTTACAAAACTCAAAGCTTATCAAGAAAGAGGAATGACGATAAAAGGAGTGAAAGATAAAATAGACATTATTTCCTTAATTTTACTTACAGATTTTAATTTTGTTTTTTGGAGGGATTTTATTAAGAAAGAAAGAGTCGGTGTTTATAACGAGTTAATAAAAAAAATTCTATTAGAAACAAAAGAAATCCCCGAATTAAACTTAAATCAACACGCTTTTGCCAAGAAAAAGAAAAAACTATTAGAGCAGGTCCGAAGCTTTCAAGTGACAAGATAGTTAATGGTCAATTTCCATCACCGGAAAAGGGAAAAAAATAATGGAAAGAGCAAAACAAGCCTTTGGATAAGTATTAACCAATTGAATAATCGGACTGAACTGAGGCTAAATTAGTTTTGAGGCTAATCCTTACTGTGATTTCAGTAAACTATTAATATCAAACAACTCATTTTGTTGTTTTCTCATAAGTACTGCAAAATCATTATCACTCATATTATACGCAATTTTGTCCAGATCCTCAAATGAAACGCCAGAGTTTAGAAAGTCAATATCTTGTTCCTTCGATATTTCTTTAAGTTTTTCATATGGGGTAGTATACTGTCCGTATATTTTCTTTTCCCGTCCTTTAAAATCTACGAGAACTTCAGTGACAAATCCGCAGGGTCTGTGATAATTTAGATAGGGATTAAACCAATTCTCAAAGAAATTATTAAACTCTCCGGTGAGTCCTTTGTTGATATGAAAGTATCCCAGGTTTTTCCTGATGACTGATCCATTCTTTGTTTCAACTAAGGCGTTATCATTACAATGACGACTGCGGGATTTTGTTTGATGAATTAAAAGTTTGTTTAAAAGTCTCGCTACTATTCTATTGATAAACTCACTACCCCGATCTGAATGGAAATTAAAGATATGGAAAGGATATTGTTTAAGGAGTAGGCACAATGCGTGATACAGATATTCTTCAGATATCTGAGGGACGCAAACAGCTACCTCCCACTGGGTAATCTCATCAACTGAGTTGATATGATAAACATCCCTTTGGTGGACTGTATCAACCCGTATTGAACCTGGGAGACCATTTATTTCAGGCTTTGTTGTTTCTCCTATGGGAACCAGACGAGCTTGGGTATGGTGTAAATATTTTGCTTTGTATTTTTCACTACCTCTCAAATTGTTAATATGGGAAAAAGAAATATGAGAAATATTCTTGAAATCTTCATGATTAAATATTTCATATTCCCGTCTCATAATTTCATGAGTAGCGGCCGAGGACAACCGGTAATGTAGTTCATCAGTCTTTTCCAGTAACTCGATATCATGGCCTGTATAGGTTCTATGAACATTAACTCGAATATATTTTTTATGAGACAGATTGCCATTAAGACAACTTTCTATTAGTTGGTGTAGTTGACTGTGTTTGTAACCGGTAAATATCTTTAGAACGATTAAAACAAGATGTTTTTGTTTCCTCGTTAAGCGCGGATAATTAAACTTATCAACAAGCGATTCTATGATTTCATACCGGTCTTCAATTGTCTTTGCTTTCATTACAAACTTCTGACTACCTTTAACAAAATTCCGTAACTGGTCTAAAGACTCTAAGCGCTTAATATCCATAAATACATCCATGTACTGATTATCACAGATTTTTAAGCCTTCAATTTCACTCCGATTTTTCAATGAGCAATCGGGCTAATTAGAGTCCGATTATTGATTGGATAACACTTGCCATTGACAAAGATTTTTTCTTTTGATATTATTTCAGTTACCAATGAAAAAAGTCCTTTCTTAAAGGCACTATTGGAAGCAAAACCTGCTCTCCGAACAGCCTACTTAAATAGTTTATAAAGTTTTTAAAGTTCTTAAAGTCTATAAAGAACTTTTTTTGTACTTTATGGACTTTGCACTTTATAAACTTTATAGACTCGTTTGGGCCTGTAGTTCAGCGGCTAGAACATCGCATTTGCAATGCGAAGGTCACCGGTTCAAGTCCGGTCGGGTCCACCACGTAAGAAATTTTTAAGAGAAAATTTCAACGTGGTAGGAAAGTTTAAATTTTTATTCTAAAAATTTATTACGTTCCACCGCTCTTTGACAATTAAAGTAAGTAGGTTTTTTTAAATTCTAGCAAGAAAGATGGGAGAGATAAAGCTAATGGCGAATGCCTAGGTAGTTTGAGCCGAGGAAGGACGCGTACTTAAGCGCGAAAACAACGGTAAGTCCTTAAGTAGACATCATCAACCGTTGGTTTCCGAATGGAGCAATCCCACCCTGTGTAAGCAGAGTGACCAGGTACCGTCTGGTACCTGGGGGAGACCTGGTGAACTGAAACATCTCAGTAACCAGAGGAAAAGAAATCATAGACGAGATTCCGCAAGTAGCGGCGAGCGAAAACGGAAAAGCCTAAATTCTAGTCGCAAGATTAGGAGGTTGCGGGTCCACAGTAGGGAGTTTCTTTTGATAGAAGAAAGCTATGGAAATAGCTGCCAAAGAGAGTGATAGCCTCGTATTTTAAATTAAAAGAAACCTCGGTGGATTTCCCAAGTACCACAAGGCACGGCAAACCTGGTGGGAAGCTGGGTCGGTCACGATCCAAGGCTAAATACTCAAATTAACCGATAGTGAACTAGTACCGCGAGGGAAAGGTGAAAAGCACCCCGACAAGGGGAGTGAAATAGAAACTGAAACCATTAGCTAACAAACAGCAAGAGCATCTCGTATTCACTCGATGCTCAAAAATTTAAAATGCAAAAGTCAAAATGCAAAATGACAATGTAAAATTCAAAATTTTTTTAATTTTACATTTTTAATTGTAATTTTGATTTTTAAATTTTGATTTTTGACTTTGAACACCGAGCGAATGCGAGGTGTGATTGCGTGCCTATTGAAGAATGAGTCAGCGAGTGTCCGTCAAAGCGTCTGCTTAACCCCGCTCAGCGGGGGAAGGCGAAGCGAAAGCAAGTCCTAATAGGGCGATTTTATGCTTGACGAACGACCCGAAACTGAGTGAGCTAACCATGAGCAGGATGAATCCCGCCGAAAGGCGGGAGGAGGTCCGGACCCGTTGTCGGTGAAATGGCATGGGAGGACTTGTGGTTAGGGGCAATATGCCTATCGAACTCAGAGATCGCTGGTTCTCCTCGAGATATATTTAGGTATAGCGGTCGCTTTATTTTTTGTGAGGTAGAGCTACTAGATGGTTCTCCAAGCGTAAGCGAGGTGGATCAACTAAACTCCGAATTCGCAAAAATTTTTGGCGATTAGTCAGTCCTGCCCGGATAAGCGGGTAAGGGCGAGAGGGAAACATCCCAGACTCCCGTCTAAGGTTCTAAAATGACTTTTAAGTGTAAAGGCCGTCTTGTTTCCAAGACAGCTGGGAGGTTGGCTCAGAAGCAGCCATCCTTTAAAGAGTGCGTAACAGCTCACCTGAATAATCCCGATTTAATCGGGATGGAAATATTGCGCCTAAAATGATCGGAACTAAAAAGTCTACCGAAGACGGAGGACTTGTGCTTCGCACAAGCAAGTTGAAAAGTTTGTAAAGTTTTTAAAGTTTATAAAGAAAAACTCTTTATGAACTTTCTACTTTATGAACTTTATGAACTTGCTCGCGCGGAGCGCGAGTCGGTAGAGGAGCTTTCTAAAAGCAGCGAAGCATGACTGTAAGGTCAGGTGGAGCTTTTAGAAGTGAGAATGCTGACATAAGTAGTGAAATCTCCCGATTAAAACTCGGAATGCCGGATACCTAAGGTTTCCCCGACAATGTCAATCATTCGGGGGTCAGTCGAATCTAAGGAGGTACCAAATGGTACCTTCGATGTCCAAGTCGTTAATAGTCGACTACTTTTAATAAAACGTTATTATTTAAAAGTTGACGAAGTTTGATAACCAACCCTTCCTATATGGGAGGCTAAATTGTTAATCCCCGCCTTTTGGCGGGGGCAAGCAATGAATGCAACTTTGCCGCAAGGCGGAGGAGGTGGGTGACTTAAGCTTCCAGGAAAAAACTTTTAAAGAGTTTTATTAAAAATCGTACCGCAAACCAACACAGGTAGGTTAGTGAAGAACACTAAGGCAAACGGGTCAGTATGGTTCAAGGAATTCGGCAAAAAAGCTGAGCGTAAGTTATTCGAGATGCTCTGGCCGACGTTACGTCGGCCTTCAACAAATGTTTGTCAACCGACTGTTTAGCAAAAACACAGGTTCCTGCAAACCCCAATAGGGGAGATATAGGAGCTGAGGCCTGTCCGGTACTGGTAAGTTAATCGTTGCGGCTGACTCTAAGCAATTAGAAAAGGTTGCGACGCAAGCTCCAGTGAACGACAGCTCTAACCCTGAGAGTTCTAAGGTAGCGTAGCCCCTCGCCGGGTAAGTTCCGGCCCGCATGAAAGGTGTAACGAGTTGACAACTGTCTTGAACCGTAGCCCGACGAAATTGAAATGGCTGTGAAGATGCGGCCTACTTGCATATGGACAAAAAGACCCCGGGAGCTTTACTGAAGCTAGGTATTGGTGAAAAATTATTAACTGTTGAGAGTAGGAGGGAGGGCGCTTAGCGCCCAACAATGAAACACCTCTCTTTGATTATTTTTTGCCTTATCCCGCCTTTGGCGGGAAACAGTGCTTGGTGGTCAGTTTATCTGGGGCGGATTCCTCCAAAATGGTAACGGAGGAGCACAAAGGTCAGCTTGGTCCGGATGGAAATCGGACTGTAAGTGCATACGCATAAGCTGGCTTTACTGCGAGAGTAACCACTCGAGCAGTTGCGAAAGCAGGTGTTAGTGATCCCCCGCTTTAGTCAGTGATTGACGGCGGGGCTTAACGAATAAAAGCTACCCCGGGGACAACAGGCTAGTCGCGTCCGAGAGTTCATATCGACGACGCGGTTCGGCACCTCGATGTCGGCTCACCGTATCCTGGGGCTGAAGTCGGTCCCAATGGTCGGGCTGTTCGCCCGTTAAAACGGTACGCGAGCTGGGTTCAGAACGTCGTGAGACAGTTCGGACTCTATCCTATGCAAGCATCTGGACTTTTGCGGGGTCTCTCCTACAGTACGAGAGGACCTAGGATGTGGAAATCCCTGGTATACCGGTTGTCCCAAAAGGGCAGCGCCGGGTAGCTATATTTCTTTTCGATAAGCACTGAATGCATATCAAGTGCGAAGCGATCCCCAAGATAAGAAGTCCTTATTAGTTTCCTTGAAGATTACAAGGTTAATAGGAGTCAGATGTAAGCCCCGTAAGGGGTTTAGTCGAGACTTACTAACTAACGACTCTCCCATCTTTTTTGTTAGAATAAAACCTAGATGATTATTCTTTCTATTGATTCTGGTATTGAAAAAACCGGTTATGCCGTTTTTAAAGATAAAAGGTATTTAAAATCTGGCTTGATAACAACAGAAAAAACTCTAGCAACAGAAAAAAGACTAGAAAAGATTTATAACGAATTAAAGAAGATTGTTAGACAATATTCAGCGGATAAAATAATTTTAGAACAACTATTCTTTTTTAAAAATCAAAAAACTGCCATTAAAGTCAGTCAAACTCAAGGAATTGTTTTGCTTTTAGCGTCGCAAAATAATATAAATGTTAGCTATTTAACTCCCTTACAGATTAAACAAATTATTACTGGTTACGGTCGGGCTGACAAAAAAGCGGTTCAAAAAATGATTAAGCTGGAATATAAAATTGATATTAAGCAAGACGACGAAGCCGACGCGGTTGCCTGCGGATTAGCTTTTAATTTGCTCCGATCTTGCCGATAATCTCCGCCGCGTATTCCGCTCCTTGTTTCATCGCTTTTTCTATATCTTTTGATTTTAAGTATTGAGCAATAAATCCGGCGGTATAACCATCTCCGCAGCCGGTGGTATCAACGATTTTTTCCGGAACAATCGCAGGCTGGTAAAAAATTTGATTTTTAAAATATCCATAACTGCCTTTTTTCGCATCGGTAACGACTACAATCCTATCTTTCAAATAAGGCAGATCAACTGTCATATTTTTAAAATTGGTCATTTCATAGGGTTTTTTAATAAGTTCACAAAATTCATGAGAGTTAACGATCAAAACATCCAAGCTATTAAAAATTTCACTAAGTACTTTTGTTTCTCTTCGACAGTCGACAATCGAGAGATTAACAAAAGTTAGAGTTTGATTACCTTTTAGATAGCTAATTATTTTATTTTTTTCCTCCAGAGATACATTTGACAGTGAGGAGATATAGATATTTTTAGCTTTTTTTAATTCATCATGAAGGAAAAATTTTTTCACCAAATGACCGGGTGTATCATAACTGATGATAGTTCTTTCACCCGAATCAGTCAGTAATATTGAAGAAATTATATAATAGTTATCTTCAAACTGGCAAAACTCATTGGAAACATTTTTTAATCTAAGTTTATTGAGGATGATTTCTTTAAAAGGATTATTCCCGATTCTAGCAAAGACCGCTGTTTTTAATCCCTGTTTAGCAACTCCGATAGCCACATTACAACCTCCGCCGCCGATATCTTCGTGAAAAAAATCAGAGTAATACTTTCCACCGATAGCCAGTTGAAATCTTTCTTTATTTTTCGTAAAAGTAGTACCCTTAAAGTATAAATCTATACTGATGTTACCGACTGAGATTAGATCGTACATAGTATAATAATAACATGTTAACAATTATTTGCGGAGAAGATTCTACAACATCATTTAACTATTATTCTTCGCTCAAAAAAAACTATCTAGATAAGAGTTATGAGATATTGGATGTTAGTTCTTCTGACCTGGAAAATATTACTTCTTGGCTGGGCCAGTCTCAATCGCTTTTTAGCCAAAAAAAAATCTTTTTCACCCAAAATATCAATAAAAGATTATCTAGAAAATTAAATTTAAAAATAAATAAAGTCGTTGAAAAATTAATTAAGGATAAGTCGGTGGAAGTCGTTGATTGGGAAGAAGAAATACCTTCTCGTGAGCTTAAATTTCCTAAAGCTACTGTTGTTAAAGAATTTAAACCAGCCCAAAATATTTTTAAACTTCAGGATAGTCTTTACCCGGGAAATTTAAAGAACTTTATTTACGCTTTGAACCAACTGGCGGAAACAGTTGACGAAAATATTATTTTTTATATGTTGGTAAAACATATTCGTAATTTGCTCACGGTTAAATCAGGCCAATCAATTTCACGACTCCAACCTTGGCAGCTGGCTAAACTAAGTAAACAAGCGAAAAATTGGGAAGAAAAAAAACTCCTCGGTTTTTACCAGGGACTTCACCGGATTGATATTTCTACGAAAACCAGCAGCAACCCATTCTCTTTAAAAAAATCTCTTGACATCTTAGCCTGTTATTTTTTATGATTGAAATTCATGAACCCATCTATTTTTAAAGCGTATGACATCAGAGGTCTTTATCCACAAGACCTAAACGAAAAAAACATTTCGACAATAATCAAGGCAATCTGTCAATTTTTTAGCGAAAAATTAAATAAAACTGACTTGACAATTGTCTTAGGAAGAGATATGAGGTTATCATCTCCTTTATTAAACGAAGCTGCTAAAAAAACTCTTTTGGATTTGGGCGTGACTGTTGTTGATATCGGTCTGTCCTCGACGCCGACTGTTTATTTTGCTGTCCATTATTTTCAGTATGACGCCGGCATTCAAATTTCCGCTTCTCATAACCCTAAAGACTGGAATGGAATTAAGTTTCTTTACCGTCAGGGAAATAAACTAATTAAGGTTTCAAAAAATACTGGCATGGAAGAAATAAAAAATCTTTCTCTTAAAAATCAGTTTTCTTTTCCCAAAAAAACAGGAAAACTTATTGAGAAAAACATTCTTAAAGACGAAGTTGACTATGCTTTTCAATTAGTCAAACCCCAAATCAAAAAATTCAAAGTCGTTGCCGACCCTGCCAATGCCATGGGCGCATTGTATATCGGAGAAATATTTAAAAGAACAGGTTGTGAGTTAATAAAAATGAACTTTAATTTGGACGGGACTTTTCCCGCTCATGAGGCCAACCCGATTAAGTTTGAGACTTTAAAGCCCTTAAGAGAAAAAGTTATTTTTGAAAAAGCTGACTTTGGCATGGCAACAGACGGCGACGGTGACAGAATATTTTTTATTGATGAGAAAGGTCAAATTGTTCCGGCCACTCTGATTTCCGCTTTAATCGCCCGAGAGATTCTTAAAAAAAGTAAAAATGAAAAAATCCTTGTTGATATAAGGTATACGCGGAACACGGTTAAAGTCGTTAAAGATCTTGGTGGAACTCCTATCATAAATGTTGTTGGCCATGCTTTGATTACCGAACATCTCAACAAAGTTGACGGTGCATTTTCCGGAGAATCATCTGGCCATTTCTTTTTTAGAGAAACCGGAGGTGCAGAAAGCGCTGTTCGCGTCATATATTATGTTATGGACGTAATTTCAAAATACAATCAACCCTTGTCAGAAATTATTAAAGAACTGTTTTCTTCCTACGAGTCTAGTGAATTTAACTTTGTCTTGCCTGAAGGAACTAATAGCAAAGATTTCTTAATTAAGATTTCTCAAGACTATCAAGATGGACAACCTAACTGGATGGATGGTCTTTCTATCGACTATCCTGACTGGCGTTTTAACATCCGCGCTTCAAACACCGAAGCTCTGATAAGACTCAATCTTGAAGCTGACTCCAAAGAATTAATGAAAAAAAAGTTAGAAGAATTAAAAAATAAAATCCTTTTGCTCGGAGCCAAACCTGATTAACGTTTTATAAGAACGGTTTTATAGCCTCTTCTTTCCGGCACTTCGAGATCAGCGTGGTAGGAATCACCGAGGAATAAAATATTTTGCTTATTAAAACCTCCTAGTCTCTTAATTTCCATCTCAACCAAGTTAAAAAATCTTTCATCTGGTTTATCCCAAGGATCGCCGATAATCAGTCCTTGATATTGAAAAGGTACTTTTTTAACTCTTGACTCTTTGTATGCCTTAGAAAGTTCGGGAACATATTCTAAAGATAGATCGTCCGCAATCGTCATCACCGAGTCACTGCCAGTCATTATGATAATCGGAGTTTTACCAAGTTTGGAAAGAAAAGTCTTTGTATCATTGTATATAGGAGAGCTGTCTTTGATTCCGGACCAATAAGCATCTCGAGCCGCTTCAATTGTTTGTTTTTTTGGTTCTAAATTGAATTTTTTTAAGGCGATAATGAAATAAAATTCTCGACTATATTCCTTTAATCCGTATTGATTTTTTACAAATTTCAAAGATTTCATCTGAGAAATAATCTTGGAAAATCTCGACTGTTTATCCCAGTTTTCCTTATCAATTACGATGTGTTTTTCGTGGATTAGGTTAAATATATCATTAAACTCATTAGCCACGTTTTGCCCCAATACTTTGCTGATATTTTTTACTCCGGCCTGATGACCCAAGCCAAAATTGATAAGAGTATAGTCCAGGTCGCTAACAAGTAGATCAATTTTATTCTCAAAAATTCTTTTGTCTGTTAATGAATTAACTTGAAGCATATATAAAAAAATTATACCAAATCCTATAGGTTGTCATTGTAACTTCAAGATAGGTTTTATATAATGTAGTACTTATGGCTGAAGAACAAAAGATTGTTCTTTCCGAATACACGAGCGCCCTGTTGAGCGCCTTAAACGCCATTAAACCCAAGACCAGACCAGATGATATCTCCGCTCTATCAGTCTCCCAGACTGTCTCTTTTTTTGCCCTTGTTTACGAACGAGTGAGAAATGCGGTTGAGTATCGGGAAGACCACCTGATTTTACGAGCCGCCATCGATAGAATCTTAAGGCGCAGATTTTCTCTTAATCCTGATGGAGTCGGTGAAGCAGAAAATCTTCTGCGTGAACTTCTCTGGGCCAGATATTTTAGCAATGCCAGCTTGGGCGGAGACGACATAAATAATATTCAGGTTTTAATTAATAAATATATCTTTTTGAAAAAAACCTTAGTCGCTGGCCGCAATCTGGAAGCGCAGAATTTTTTAAACCAGTATCTTTTAGATATCTTAACCTGCGAAATCGAAGAGGTTTTAAGACCGGATAATTCGCAACGATACGCAAACTTAAAATTTTTTATCTATCAGGTTCTTCGCAAGAAAATCAAAATTGAAGGGATGAAAGAAGAACAAAAAGATGCTTTTTTTCTTGTGGCGATTGAAAAAGTCTTTATGAAGAGCGACCGCTCTTATCTTCGTTATCATCTTTTTACTACCTTTTACCAACCATTGTCTTCATATTCAGAAAAGGAACTGCAAGCTAATGTTTCTAAATTCCCGTCTATCTTTCATAAAATTGATGAGATGGTTTATAGCCCATATGTTGATAATCTGACCAAATTCACCCGAAAACAGTTGCCGCCGTTCCGCATCCTTTTTTCTCTATTAAAGGATAAACTCAATAAAATTGAAGATATTTTGACTAATAAAGAAAAGCTTTGGAATGAAATCGACCGCGTCTGCCGAGAAAAGTACCAGCAACTTGGGGTGCGAATCAGAAATCTGGCGATAAAAAGCTTTATCTATATTTTGCTGACAAAGATGCTTTTTGCTTTAATTCTTGAGTTTCCTTTGTCGATGTATTTTTACGGAGAAGTCAATCAGTTTTCTATTCTTATTAATACTCTTTTTCCTCCGATTCTCATGATGGGTATTTTGGTTTTTTTCCGTGTTCCTAGCGAAAACAATACCAAAAAAATTTATCAGCGAATAATTGAGATCATTGACGCCGACAGGAGTTTTGAGACCAAAGTCTCTTTTATGCCGAAAAAAACCACTTATAAAAGACCGATTCTTATCTTCGGTTTTACCATTTTTTACTCATTGACTTTCTTAGTGACACTGTCTTTGATATACGAAGGATTAATCTATCTTAACTTCAATCTTGTTAGCCAGATTATTTTTATCTTCTTTGTCTCAGTAGTTTCGTTTTTTTCCTACCGGATTAGACAGATTATTAAAGAGCTGGCTCTGGAAGAAAAAGAGAGCATTTTTTCTCCGCTAATCGACTTTTTCTTTATGCCGATTTTATCCTTAGGAAAGTTTTTTTCCCAGGAAATTGCCAAGCTTAATTTTTTTATCTTTATCTTTGACTTTATCATCGAAGCTCCGTTTAAACTATTGTTTGAGGTAGTTGAGGAATGGATAAGTTTTGTGAGAAAGAGAAAAGAAGAGATTATATAAAATTTTCAATTATCAATTTACAATTTTCAATGAATTTTCATTTAATCAATTTTCAATTGGAACATTGAATCATTGTAAATTCAATGTAAATTGAAAATTGAAAATTAAATTCTGTAATAATAAGTATTAAACGGCTTTCCTTCCTTAACTTTAATTAACTTTATTCCTTTATCTTCAATCTTAAATCCATGAGAGATAATCAGGCAGGTTTTTTTCAGCTCTTTTTTTAGTTTGGGAGTAAGTTTCTTAATTAAATCCGGCATTAGGAAAATATAAAGATAGTCCGCTTTGGAATAATTAATATCAAAAATATTTTTTCTGATAAATTGACAGTTTTTATCAAGTTTTTGCAGTTTAGCCAAGAAGTTTGACCAAAAAACTAATAGGGGATTGATGTCGACTCCAACAGCCTTAACCTGCCAATTTTTTACGGCGAGACGGTTTACTCGTCCATCACCGCTTCCTAATTCATAAAATACTTTTCCTTTTTTCAAATTGGCCATTTCTAAAATTTCTTTAATGACCTTTTTCCTTGTGGCCACATATGGTGAACCTTTAAAGGAGGAGTAGATGAGAAAAGCCGTATAAAGAGACATAAAAAAAAGGAAGATTAAAAGAAAAAAGATTAAGCCTAAGTAGGCAATGATAAAGATCATAGATGATATCATGTAAAATTTGCTGGCGACCAAAATCTATTTTCTCCTCCAACTCTAGCAACTCCTTTTGCGTCTTTAAATCTATCTATAACTCCTTCTGAAGAACTATCAAATGTCATATGTGAGCCGCCCGAGACTCGAACTCGGAACAATCTCCTTAAGAGGGAGGCGCTCTACCAGTTGAGCTAGCGGCCCAAAAGTGCCCTTAAAGGGAATTGAACCCCTATCCCTGGTTCCGAAGACCAGTGCTCTATCCGTTGAGCTATAAGGGCTTATTTTATTCTATTAAATTATAGCAGTAATTTGATAAAATTTTGAAGCTTAGTTATATGGAGTTTGAAATAAGACTACAGAGGTTCACATTCAGGCAACAGGGAAGACTTTTTCTTCAAGTTTTTCAATCCGTCTTTCGTGAGTGTCAAGAAAATCATTACGATCTTTAAGCTGGTCAAGAACTTTGTCAATCCGTTCGTTGGTATCATCTATCCGTTCATTAGTGGTATTAAACAGCTCAACCATTTCTTTTACAAGTACTTCATTATTTTTTTTAAATCTTTCATCAAGGAGTTCTGTAATAAATTTTCTATCGTCTTTGGTTAACATGGATTGATTATAAAACTATTAATCTCTTTTTGTCAAACTGATTTGTGGCTAATATTTGATTTCTCTTGTTATTTCGGTTATATTGATATTATGATGACGAGTCTGATTAAGAAACTGTTGAGTTACTTTTTTCTTTTTATCGCTTTTATTTTTTTAAACTTTGTCCTTGTTAATAGATCTTTAGCCCTGGCAAGAAAGGAAAGCACTATCGAGCTTATCCTGGCTCAATTTGAGCTTTCCAGCGCGCCTCCTAACCAGGATAGTCTTCAGGCTGGCGTCAGTCTAGGAGACAGCCGAGCTGCCAATCTCAAGGCTTTTTTTAGAAGATACAACTCACCATTATATGACTATGCCAATCTCATCGTCCAAGTCTCTGATCAGTACCAATTTGACTATCGGCTCCTGCCAGCCATTGCCATGCAAGAGTCTAATCTCTGCCGCGTCGTCCCTGATGATTCCCATAACTGCTGGGGCTGGGGAATATATGGAACAACGGTAACAAAATTTGACTCATATGACGAAGCAATAAAAACTGTGGCTGAAGGAATTAAAAAAGAATATATTGATAAAGGCTTAGTGACGGCTTCGATGATTATGCAAAAATATACTCCCGCTTCTCCTGGCAGCTGGGCCCATGGAGTCAATACCTTCTTGAAAGCGCTGGAATAAAATAAGATTCTAATCTACTAATTTATCCTAATCTACAAATATTCGTTGATTAGCATTTATTTGTAGATTGGTATCTTATCATTGAATAGACCTGGCACTCTGTAGTTCTTGTGAAAGCGAATATTGCGTTCCCATTTTTTTGCTTCTGACAGCAAACAAAGAACCTCTTTTTTTTCGTCTTGTCACCATCGCCTCCATCCAGGTCTTTGACTCGCCGACTCTAGCTCGTAGATGGCGAACAAACTCTAAGATAATCTCTAAGAATCTGACATGGTAGATACCGGGTTTTTCCGGCAGTTCCTGGAGGGCAATTTTTTCCACTTCGTTTAACTCTCTATTGAATTCAGAGCCTTGTTTTTTCAAGGCTTCAATCTCTTTTTTTATTAACTCACTTAGCTCACTAATCTTTTTTTTAATTAAAGTAGTCTCACTGTACTCTTGATAGTTAAAGACCTTAAACTCTTTTTTTGCTCGTTTTTCTTTCTTTTTTGCTAGATTAAATCCTAAAGATTCATATTCATCATCGTCTTCATAGTTGTCAAAATTGCGGAGACTTTCCAGCGGATTATTGTCGTTTTGGATTTTGAACTTTGAGCTCTGAGCTTTTGTCATAGCCGTATGATACTACAGGCTAATCAAAAAATCAAGTGTTTTCTGTTTTCGTAAAATTGAGGCGTAAAAGTAACTGTTTGCCTCAGCTGCCTTTCTTTCTTTTTCCTCTTTGATATTGGTAAAAAGCTTGTCTAAATCTTCTTTTTCTACTTTAATATTTTCTTTATCGGCGATTTCCGAGAGGATAAATTCCAGTTTGTAAGTATCTTCAATCTCTTTTCTGTAAGAAGCTTTTAACTGTTCCATTGTCAGATTTTTTGACTTGAGATAATTTTCTATAGTTAAACCAATCTTTTGCACATCATCTAATAAACGAGTCAGTCGATGATTAAGTTCCTCTTCAATAATCAGATCAGAAAGCTCGACTTTACTAGTTTTTAAAACTATATTTAAAATTTCATTTAAAAGCTTATTTTTATTTTCTTCTTTCGGCTTTTCTTTATCTCCTTTTCCCGGTACCCAAATATCTTCTTTTTTCTGGTTTGTTTTTATTTCTTTAATGGTTTTTTTATAGTCGCCAAGTTCAAGCAAAGGTTTTTCCGCTAAGGTGATTTTTATCTGCCAGTCTTCTTTTTCTTTAGCTTTAACCAGTTCGATTTTTGGAGAAACAATCGGTTTTAACGCCTCTTTCTTGATTATCTCCTCATAAACACGGGGAAGAAGCGTCTTAATCATCTCTTGGTAAACTGTTTCTTTAGAAAGATGTTTTTCTGCCATTGCTTTTGGCACCTTGCCTTTACGAAAACCTTCAACAGTCAGCTCCTGTTGCAGTCGGGAAAAGGCTCTTTCGTATTCTTCATTAATATCAGAAGTAGGAATATTAAGATTGATTTCTAAAGTATTTTTTGGCAGTTTATTAAGTTTATAAGAATACATATTTTACAATTCTACAGGAAATTCAGAAGAAAGCAATGTTAACTTTGTCTCTTCTTTTTCAAACTCATTGATGAACCGGGTAACTCTGGCGGCCCAAGTAGGGCTTTCCGAATAGATTGGGCCTATCGCATAGACGTCAACCGCACCTTTTTTCACATAGTTATCCCTTAAACCTTTGGCTACGGCGTTGATTGACTCTGGCCACGACTCAAACATCAGATAACCGCGGCCCCAGCCAAAAGGATTATATGAATTTGGCCAGATAAACCTGCCAAAGGTTGATTCTAAACCGGCGATAGCAGGAAGTAAATAACAATCAAGCTGATATTTTTCGCAGGTTTGAAGAAAACTATCTACCTGATTAACTAGGGGAGAACGGTACTTTTTTAAAACGGCTTCGATGGCGAGTTTTTTCTTATAGTTAGTAATGCTATTCTCAGTTTTATAGGTTAAACTGGCTGACTGACCGCTGATATTCTCGGCTAAAACAGGAGGGACAAGGAAAAGAAATAAGCCTATAAGGACGATTGTTATAATTAGTTTATTCATATTTACTATCTTCCTGATCTTCCCTCAAGACTTAACTCTTCGCTATTCGCTCGACGTCTTGAGGAGCGATCTTAGGAGGATTAGAGTCCGTATTTCCAACTTCGTTTGGAAACGGACTCTTAAAAAAAATCCTAAAGCCTTTACAGAAAACTGAAAAACCTTAGGATCTGGCAGTATTATAGCAGAAGACTATAGGAATGTCAAGTAATATAAAAAGTTAACCTATATTAAATTTAAAAATTAAATATCAAAAATTAAAATGACAATGTAAAATGTAAAATGATGAATAAAACTTTTTATTCTTACAGTTTTGGCTGCCGGATAAACGAGGCGGAAAAAGAGGAAATTGACCGTCAGATGTGTTTAAAAGGTTATAAATTTGCTAAAAA